>OLQZ01000054.1_pt1 | contig 72394 bp, 76 predicted proteins | sample 1643191 | NCBI WGS metagenome assembly OLQZ01 (sample SAMEA3136768, study PRJEB25190) | human gut metagenome | biome: human gut; feature: human-associated habitat; material: faeces | place: Austria | collected 2013
TTAACTACCTTTAAAAATCTTTTGAAAAATTATCTTGACTTATTACCACTAGACTTTCTATTTAACTGGTACGACTCGCCAAGTCTTTTGGATGCGTCCATTTATTGTTTCCCGTTGACCGTAGTTGATCAGCAATCCTTTTTTCTTTAAGCTATTTAGTGCTGCACCTATGCTTGCTGGGTTAACACCGATAACCTCTGCTGAATTGTAAATTTGCTCTGTGGTGAAGGGATCCTCCCCGTATACTCTATACACATATTCATAGACTTTTTGATCATTTGTTTTTTTCATTTAATTACCGCCTTTACAGTTATTTTGATTACTTGATACTGGAAAACCTGTTGAATGCATTATTCGCTTTCGTTACCAGTACTTGCCGATTCTTCAACAACGGGGACCGAAACAGAGGATTGTTTCGCTTGTTCATTTGCGATCCGTTCCTTTGTTGCTTCATAAGCCTCCCAGAAAAGATTGGTAGTCCACCAAACCCGAACAGACTTTTTCATTTTTTCGGATTCCTTAGGACTAAGTTCCCGATTGTCCAAATAACCGGATTTTTTTTTGGCATAGTAATAGCTACTGATATCGGAATCTGTTAATCCATGCTCGCTTTTCAGCTGATCGTTGATTATCGTTGGCAATATTCAAGATTTGGTTGTTCTGCGTAATTCGCAATTACTTCGTGTACGCGCCAAGATGTAGAATTTGGGTTAAGCGTTCTTACTGTTCGTGGAGATGTTTTCGCTGACATTGTTTCTTCCCATCCTTTTATTTTTGAGCCTACCGAATCACCAGAAGGTTGTTTGTCATTCGTTTGATCATCGATTGCTTTTTCTTTTTCGATAACAGGCCCATCGCTTACTGTATCTTCAGTACCATTACCACTTACATCATTAAGATTCTCTGCTACACCAGCCTTGAAGCTTGATTCTTTACTTTCTGTTTGCATGCCTGGTTTTTTAATCACTACCATTTACATCATCCTTCTTTCTCTTATAGTTATTATTGATTTGCGCCCTTCTTAGCTAAGCGATCCGCGGTAAGATTAAATGGATCATTCGCATGTGCCTTTACTTTCTTAAAATGAACAGTGATTTTTTTTACTTTTTGGCCTATAAGGTATACACATGATTGGGCAATTGCGCTCCTTGCCGCCCATGTACCATCAGCCCATTTTTCAATCCCATCATAGTCATAACAGATACAGACTTCCTCGTATCCTTTAAAAATCGCGTAGTCTAAGCCCTGCAATACAGCAACAATCTCTCCACCGATTTGACGACTACTTAAATAATTAGGATTACTACCAGAACCATATTTGTAGAAGCCTTGCTTACCATCTATAACAGTCACAAAGCCCCATCCATATTGGTTCTTTTCAGGGTTATAAGAACCATCAGTATAAATCTCAAGATATGATTTTTTCTTTTTTCCCATAGTCATTTCCCCTTCCGTATTCAATATAGAGCTGATCTTGAAAGCTCTGGAATCCGTCATCCAAGATCAGCAATGACTAAATCTAAACACCCATTGTGGTTCTGTTTCTTCTAGGGAGCTAAAGTTGTTCGGGTCATCATAATCAACCATCTAGAGCGCACCCCCTTTTTTTTCGCACGAATTAAGCCCATACAAGGTTTGCCGCCGAACATAGGATAGATAATCTACGTACCATTTTGCCAATGGTTGACGCCTTACCTCTGATCGCCTATGAACACCTGATCGAAATTGGATAGTTGTTTTCAGGACATTTGCGATAAACTCCGAAAACCTGTCTGGCTGATCTAATATGGCTGCCAACACTTTTTCACCCCAGAGATTACGGAAACGAAGTTCTACCCGAAACCAACAAGAATCACTGCCAGACTCTAACTGCTTGTCGTAAACAACGATATGCAGATCACTCGTGCGTTTGCCAAAGTAAATACTATCGCCTGTAACCTCAGCTGTTTTGACGTGATACTCCTTAATCGTTCTGCTTATCCTGAAGCGAGAAGTCAATAGTTCTTTCTTTAGATAGCGTTCCGCCCGGTTGGTAGTTAACGTTTCTTTGGAGAAACTATCAATCGCTACATCCAATCGCTTCACCGAATAACGTTCAATAGAAACATGCTTGGCTATCATCGTTAGTTGTTGGAAAAAGTTTAACCATGAATGTCCCACCTGCTCTTCTAAGAAACGACATCCAGCAGAACGAATTTCCAGTAGCACCACTGGTTTTGTTCCCTTATTGTCGTAATGAACAAATATTACGCCATTCGTAAGCACTCTTTGGAAGCCACGCATATTGCTGTCCGTTACTATAAAATCATCAATCAGATAGTCAAACAGATAACCGCACACATCCGAAACACTTGCACGTACAAATGAAATTATTACGTAGTCTAAAACCATATGAGACTCCTTCCAGTAAGGCTACCACCCCGATACTACTAGTATTACTAGTCCCTCTCAGGGTGACATTTTTTTGAACGGCTTTCCTTTTCCCCTACTAAAATTTGTCAGCATTTCCGGTATCAGGAATACTGAGCCAAGGGAACTGCACTACCTGCAAAGGAAATAAATCACGATACAGCGTATAGACTCGCCCGTCTTTTGTAACCTGTTGATGGTAGAAAACTATACAGACAGTCCCTATCAACTGATCGAGGTCAAAGCTTTTCACCGTATTATTTCCTATTACTTGCCCGAAAGTAGATAAGCATGCGCCGACTGCTTCCCCTACTGAATAATTGAAGCCTTGGCTTAACCCCTTTTTGGAGATTTCAAGCCGAGAATTCTGCAAAATCATGTTGCCCGTGTCATCTAGCTCATCACCTGTGATGAAAAGTTTTCTCCCATCGCTACTATGCGTAATGTGCTTAACCTTCATTATCCTTGGAAGAACTTCCGTACTTTGACCGCCAAAAATGTAGTTTGGCATTTTTAATCACTCCTTTTATTGTTGGGAAATGCTACTTTGAAAGCACTCCTGTTTATCCAACCAATCAATCCCCATATAGAGGATTGATAAAGTATTCTGATTTATTTTGTTATCTAACAAATTTGAGTCATAAAAAACTTCATACTTGTCTTGACATAACATCTGAATGTTTAAAAACTTAAACATATTTAAACAAGTCTGAACAAGCATCCAAAATCTTATCTACGAATGGCACGCTAGCCGAAAACTCTTGTAAACTGCTGATGGTCCAAAAATCTAAGAACTGCGTGTTTTTTTCATTCGAAATTAAAACAGATCCTTTACCTGACGTATTGCACATCAGTAAGGTCAACTCTTCAAAGCTAACTTTCTCCAGTATTTTCTGAAAATCATTCAAAACTAGTTTGTCATTTTCAGACATTGAGTCAATTATCTTTGTCAGTTTTCTATGGAAGAGTTGCTTGTTTATTTCGCAAATAACCTCCTTCACAAATAAGTTATTTTCATAGCTCATCTTCATCGTTTCATGGTAAAACTCTGGTGGACAGTCAGGCTTCGGAGCCATCACATATACAGTGCCCTGCTTACCTTTTCTTTCACTTTCTAGCATAGGACTTCCAACCTCCAATGGTTGATCTTTTCCAACAATCCACCCACCTTTGATATCACCGACGATTTGGCATAAATCCGTAGGTTTCGATCCGTAGACTTTATAAAAATCTTTGTCAGGATTCAATCGTTTCTCAAGGGGACAGTTTTTCGCAAGAATGGTGTTTTCTTCGTTATAAGGAATAAAAATTTCTTTCACCCCATACAACTCTTCTGAATAAAGTTCAGCAAGTTTTGCCATAGCCCTGATAACTTGCTCTACTGATGTTGGTATAGAATAATTTTCAGTTTGATTTTCAAAATAGGCTGCGTAATGTTCTCCTTCAACTACGATCATACTAGGTGCAATATCTGCTTTGATAAACGATTCAAAGAACAGTTTTTGAAGTCTAGAAGAGTTTTTTTCTGTTATTTTGCCTTTCATACCAATCACTTCGACCGGTTCAAGGTAATCGGCTTCTGGATCACTGTTATGCTTACAAAGTTTTTCTAAATTTTCGATCATTGTTTTCTCCTCCTGCTAATCATTTGGAACACAGCAACGTTGAAGCAGGACTTCAGACGTTCCTACAGCAAAACGTCTGGCTGTAGAAATCCTGCTCATGAAATAAGTAGCCATGTTCCAATGTAGTCAAAATCCTTTGTGTCTTTGTTTGGCTACACCCCAATTAAAGCAGGTTTATTAACCATCACCATCTAAATGTTAAAAATAGTTTTTTTTAACACAAACTTGACAATAAAACCCAGTTCAACGTCTATACATTTAAAGAGAGTATTGAATCACGCTACAATCTTGACTACACTTCTATTAAAGCAATTATGACTATCGGATTCTGCTTTATGTTAAATCTGTATAATTTGAACACGAATTACAAAAATTTGGAGGAAAATAAATGAATAGAGAAGGAATGGATATATACTCAAAAGAAGCTTATTTCAATTGGCTAACTAGTGAAGTAGATGCTACTAAAACAGATGCTAGTGAAACAGATGCTAGTGAAACAGATGCTAGCGAAGCAAAGAAAGGGGGATTGACTCTTCAGACCATTAAAGATACTATGCGAACTTTAGAGTATCGCTATCATTTTCAAGAAAAACTGAATGAGAAAGACGATGAAAGTGTCATCAGCTTATTTTCAAAAACTTTTGTTGAAATAACCAAGCGGAATACTTTTTTAATAAAAGTCTTTAACGATAAAGAAGGTAGAGACGACAAATTAATTGCGAGTGTATTCGGTGATGGAAAAACCCTTTTTCTCTTTGAAATAAGAAGAATATTGGAGAAGTTGATCTTAAGCTATACATCCAAAAAAATTGTAAAAAATGAAAATCGGTCTGCGAGATACGGTAATTTCCCAACATGGAATAGTAAATCAAATTCTTTAAAACACAATGTCGAATTTAATCAAAACCTTTTAGACCTTGTAAACGATGATGAACAATTCTATGGTAAATACAGAATTAAGTATTCCCATTCTTATTACGACACTAAATTATTTAATGATATGTATAAGAAAGTCTCTAAGATCAAGGCTTTTAATTTGGGTGAACTGAAGGTTCCAGATAATAATAGAGGACAATTTTTATATAATATTTTTTCTGGCTTTGAAAAGCGTGTCTATCAAGGTATATTGACTAAAATTGAACAACAACAGTTGCCTAAAAACTTTAATCCTCTGCTTAAAGTATCAAAAAAAGATTCCCTTGAGTTGACAGAAGCTATAGCTACTCAAGTTTTTGACGAATATCTAAAGCTTCCTGAAGAAATGTATTTTTCTAGTAGTGATTACATTTTAGATTCAAATGAAAAGAAATTGTCTGTATATGATTTTGCTAGTCATCCAGTAAAATTAACTGAAAAAAGAAGAAAGGTCTTATTCAGAAAGGCAAAATTATTTTCCATTTTCTCTGAAAAGATATCCACTTCTACAAGTGCTGAAGATAAATTGAATGCAACCAAAGATTATGTAAAAAATCTGATATTTTACAACAAAATATGTATCAAGAACGATATTCAAAATGAAGAGCCAACAACACTGGATCGTAACAACCTATTTAAGGATTTTTTAGTGGCTAATCCCTACGTCATAACCAATTTCGTTGAGAGTGATTTTAGTAATCAAGAACATGAGAAACTTCTTGTCTCTGTAGATGAATTCTTGACAAAAAAAATGCCTACTTCTAAGGAATATGAAAAAAAATTGGATATCTCAGATAATTTGAATCTGGATGTTACAAGTAGCCCCATCTCAGCTACTTCAGCGATCGAAAAAAAAGTTTCCAATATGACTGGAAGTGAAAAACAAGAGTTCGCATTGTTACTTTATGATACAAATGCTCGTATAAACAAAGAGAAAATTGAAATTCTAGAAGAAGAAATTCAATCACTAAAAACAGGAATAATCAATCTTGAACAATACGATAATTTAAATGGTAAAGACAAACAAAAACAAGCTAACGAATTTTTGGGAACTATTCTAACAAACGCTGAACTAATAAAACCATTCTTAGAGACTACCGACAAAAACCATTCTCATACCAAAGGAACCGAATTACTTGAACTACTTTTTGGTAAATAGTTTTTGTGAAATAAACCGTGTAAGCAACCACCAATCCTAAGTCAGGTGGTTGCTTCATGGGTTTTATTCTTAGTTCCAACGAATAAAAAAAACAGTTTTTAAATTTTCCAATGAAAAAATGAGCTTATCCATTGCGCTTTTAAACGCATGTCCAAGCTCATTGCTCATTCTATATTTATCTATTTAACCTTAATATGGCAATATTTCCCGTCACCCTGATCATAAGAAATGACACCCGTTTGTCCAGCTTTTAAACTATCACTTGGGATCACATCAAATCCCCATGGTAATTTGTCAATATTGTTGATATGGATTTCAAAATTGCCATCGCTAGCTACTTCAACAGTGCCCATAATGGTACCACCATCATTGATCGCCAGATGTTTAGCGCCACCACTGTAAACTCCTTTTAATTTGATTTCCCCATTAATAGCTTGTACCGTACCCGTGGAATCAACACCTTCAGTGATAGTTAGTTCGGGTAGCGCATTTGCCTTGTAACCTTCTGGTGTAGTGTTAGAAGCAGTCTTCTCCATCTTTTGACCGTTGTCTAATTGCTCTGTCATTTCTTTGATTAACTTTGCCAGTACTTTAGAGCCATTTTCTAAGTCAATTGCTTTTCTAGAATCTTCTCGAACAGATGCGTCTAATCCACTGACACCTTGTTCTTCGTACTTCTGCAACCATTCAAGTTGTTGAAGTTGTTCTTCGTAATCGGTACCCTTTGCTTTTGCAGCTTGCCCCTTTTCGTCTGATCCAGGTAAATCGGCGTAACGGATTTTTTCTTTTGCTTCTGTGAACTTCCCTTTTTCAGCTAAAGTTTCCGCTTCTTTTAACATGGCTAAATAGGCTTTAGTGGCTTGCTGACTATTTTTTTCTTGGTCTTCAATGGCTTGAGAAAATTCTTCGTCTGCTTCTTTCGAGCGTTGACGATATTCCGCCTCATTTTGTTCTTCATTTTGATTAAAAGAGGCTTCATCCATCACTTTCTTTTGGTGAGCGCGTTCTTCACCATATGTTTTTTCATACTTATCTGCTGCTTTTTTAGTGACTGACGAATTTCCTCCACTTTGTGACTTACAACCGGAAAGAGTAAAAGCTAACAGCACTACCATAATAAGCACACTATACTTTTTCATCGTCATCATCCTTCTTCAAAGAATCAAAGCTCTTTTCATTCACTGCTTTTTGAATGCTTTTCGCATCTGTTTTAAATCCAAAATAATTGGCAACTCCCAATACTAGGCAAAGAATATTACCTATCAGATAAATATACGCGCCCGTACCAAATGAACTTGTTGAAGAGCCAAAAATACTTATAGCCTCAGCAATTTGTCCCTTTAAAATAAACACAATGACCAAAGAAACAATCGGCAGTACAAAATCAATCAGTTTCTCTGATTTACTAAGTGCTTCAATTTTTGGCGCAATCAACAATAGGATTGGAATCAGTACCAGTAAGAAGCCATACCATATACTCGTAAAAACATTGTAGCCCTTTACGACATATCCACCCGCATAGGCGCCATTAGCAGCCGAGTAAAAATTACCAATAAATAATCCTACGATCATAAGTACTGCACCAATAACGCTCAAATTACTCAATAATTTTGTTTTTAGTTCGTCATTCTTCATTCTTTTTCCCCTTTTCGTTTTTAGTCAAGTCCAATAGATATGGTAGTGAATGGTCATTTACATGATTTTCGTCATTTTTTTCCTTATTGTCTGTTATGATTCTTCGCAGATGTCTTTCACTATAGCCATAATAATGAGCCAATTTCCGTAAGTTCTTTCCGTTGTACTCATTGTTAAGAACATAAGGTAGCGCATCTGGCCGGATCAATCGAACAGGAAAATGAACCTGCGTTCCTTTAAACTCTTGGTAAACTTGGATCGTCGCTTCGGTTCCAATTAGTTGAGCCAATTCTTTATAGATGCTATGCCAAGAGTAAATATCTGGTCCTTCTTTTTTACCAATATAAACTACCTCCTTTATTGCTAGTACTTTCATTAATAATAATAAAACTTCTAGTCTGACTTATCTTGTGACAAAGTGAAGGACATTCGACTTTGAAATGTCCGAGTTAGTCCACTTGGAAAAGCCCATCTATATCACCCAAAATCCATTCTTTTCTTACATTGACGTTAAGAGGATGACTAGGTTTACTTGTTGCTGACTTAGAACTAATTAGTAATTTGCACATCTTCTTTTGTTTTGAACTAAGTAGATTGAATATCTTCTTCGCTTGTTCCATTGCCAGAGAATTAGTTTCGATAATCGAACCACAAGCAAAAATAATTTGACTAATCCGTTTCTCTTTAAGCACTGTTGAAATCACCTCTAATGTATTTTCATCTGACCCTTTTAAAAAGGTCGCTTTATTTTCTGCATGAATAGATGAAAAAAGATTCACAGCAATGAAGCCAGTGAATCCTAATTGACGGATATTCTTTTCGATTAGCATACTAGTCAAATCCTCGACAAAAGCAGATGTGCTTGTTGGTCGTATAGTGATCACTACCGCTAATTTCCCAGTTTTATCTTCGTTTACCCCTTCGTACCATTGTTTCCGTAATACATACCTACTTTGTCTGTCTTCACTAAACCATGCCTCTGATTGCATGGTGATTACTTCTTTCTTAATCATATGATTCTCTCCTTTAATTAAATTATTTGCGCATTAATCAATGTTACAATCACTGCTGTTGCGATCTTCGCAATTAATCTGAACCACTTCATCGTTGTCACCAATCCTTTCATTTTTCTCTAACGCCAATAGGATGTCCTGTAGGCATTCAGCTATCGTTTTCCATAATTCAGGGCTAATCATTGGACTCACCATTTGAATACCATTGAAGCTTTCCTTCTATTAATAACCCCCGAGTAAATTCGTACTCACTGTGAATATCCATCAAGAAGTACACCACGTAATCCTTGCCTGATTTCTGATCCACGTATACGTACAAATGTGTCATAACTAATGCTGGTAATTTTGTGTTGCTTAGCTGAATAATTGCTGGGTCTAGTTCTTCACGTTCAGCAGTAACAGATTCAAATCCCCAGTCTGTTTCAATTGTTTCAATCCCAGTTTGTTCTTTTAGTATGTTGATTGCTTGATGTAACATTTCAATCCGTCCTCTCTGCAAAAAGAAAGCCCCAATGACCAGTAATCGTCATTAGGGCTATTCGTCATCCTTGATATATCCTTCGGCTCTCATCGATAAGTACTCTCCACCTGAACCAATGATGATATGATCTTGTAATTTGATCTGTAGTAACTTAGCAGCTTTTTCTAAACGAGCGGTTAGTTGAATGTCCGCGAGCGAAGCGGTAACGTCTCCCGATGGATGATTATGCGCGATGCAAATTGACACGCTATTAGATAACAATGCAGCTTTCAAGATATCTCTTGGGCAAGCTAACGATTGATTGATCGTGCCAATATGAATCGTCTGGATAACGGTCGGCTCTAACTTTTGAGAAAGCCCTGCCATCACTAAAAATTCTCTATCCTTATGCTCTATAAAGGGAGAAAATAACTGGTACAACGCTTGAGGGCTATTGCATTTTCTTCCTGCATACAATACTGATGACTCCTTTACTAACTGCAAAGAAACGATATTCACTCGCTTTTTGGGCTCAGATTTCACTTTTTGGTTTGTCATTGTCAAGACCTTCTTTCGATTCATTTTAGAAACTTCTTATTTGTTTACTTAGTGCTTTCCCCTTGTTATTAATACTCTTCTGGTAATAACATCGTCTGATGTGTATGGTCATCAATCACCCATAGCTTTTTTATTTGGAAATTTACTAAATCTTTGGTAATTCGGATCTCAGAATAATCAATGAAGAATGGTTCTTCTTGCCGATGGACAATCGTAATGGTTCCTCTTTGGTCGTCTCGATTGAACTCAAAGATTTGTAAGTAGTCCAACTGAATCTCGGCTTGTTTTACCTTCTCATCAATCAACTGAAAACAACAGTGCTGTATTCCCTTTGGTACTTGTTCATTCACTACCCTCGTGATGTAGCGATTTTCTTGCGTATCAAACATTGATTGGTCCTCCTTTAGACACAAAAATAGCCCAATCACCGGTTAAGATGATTGGACTTCAAAGAAATAATATATACTTGTAAATTGATTTAAGTCTAATAAACAAAAAAATACTATTTGAATTAACTTTCACTTTGTTTAACAATTTTTTTAACTATGGAAGTTATCTCTGTCCTGATTACTTCTCTCCGACCTCTAAATATTCAGTGCTTGCTACACTGTTAACGGTAAATTTTCCATCTTTATATATGATTTTTGTCACACTAGCATTTTGAATAGCCCCATTAGAAGGAACATCTTCTGTCATGTCAGAGAGCATTGATAAGATGGAAATGCCATGAGCCATAATCAGCACATTCCCTCAACCATCTGCTTCTGTTTCTTCTGTGGTATCTTTTAGTACTGCCTGCATTCTTTTTTCTTACTTTTCCAAAACTTTCTGCTTGTTTAGAAGAGTCAATTTTTGCAAGCTCATCGAGCCCTTCTTTCACACTAAACTTGTCACTGGCACGCCACGCTTCAAGCGACTGGCTTCCCAAACTTTTCGTTACTGGTCTCCAAATGTTATCATCAGCATCGCCTTCATGTATACCGAAACATGACTCTCTTAAACGTTCATCTTTATTCAAATCAAGGTCATTTTGTCCACTTGCTTCTAAAACAACATCTGCAGTTTCTCTCGCTCTTCCAGAATCACTAGAGTAAATCGAAACAAAATTGACTTTTTCTTTCTTTAGTCCTTTACGTAGTTGTTCAGCAACCTCAATTTCCTTTTCTGTAAACGGAGTATTGATAGTTTAGTAACTTTAGAAGCCTCTCCTATGTTTGAATAAGACATAGAGACCCCTTTTCACAATTATGATATTTGATAGAGTGTACTCCATGTCAACTACTCATTTAGTTTCTACTTACTATGAAGTAGTACTATACATGACTTTTTTACAGGCTCATTTATAATCAATACTTGCTAACAAGCAAAGTTTATTCTCAAATGTGAATTCATACATAAATTTTAGAGAATTCTTTTCGAAATTTATTTTCTAGAACGGAAAAAGACAGCTTTTTTTGACATGCTGTCACTTTAAATCCTATTTATGCTTTTCTTTGTTCACAGTGCTCATTTTCAACATAGTGATAGCTAATTCCACTTATAATATTCAAAAGTAAAACAATAATTTAGGATAAATATTCTTTGGTTCTCGTACTCAAGAGTAGGTACAAAACGAAGCTTAGATACATTAAAACTCTTCCTTGAACATCATAAAAAGTACAGATAATAATTGAAGTACTTCGCCATAGCAAAAACACCACAATTAAATCTGTACATATAAATTTTAATAGCTTATTCTACTGTGTTATAATTATAAATCGAAAGATCATCTATTCCTTTAACGCCAATTTGTTTGAGCACAAGATATTCTTTGGCAACTTTGGCATTCCATTCCAATCGTCCAAGCATATCAAATGTCTTTTCAATAGTGCTTCCAACCACTAAGACACCGTGTTTTCTTAACAAATATGCTTTGGGGATAGCTTGATCTTTTTTGACTGCTTCTCTAACAACTTCACCCAATTCAGACGTTGTCGCTGGTGCAAATTCTAAACAGCTTATTTGTCCTAGCTTTTGTGTCCCTTCCGTTAAGTTCGGCATTTCTAATCCCAAACTAGCAAAAACTAAAGAGTTAAAGGGATGCGCATGAATAACACATTTAATTTGTTTGCATTCTTTAAATGCAGCCATATGCATATTCACTTCACGTGTTACTTTCCCTGTTCCTTCGATAATTTGTTCATCTTTGTCGATAACTAAAATCTGTTCCGGTCTCAAATCCCACAAAAAATTTTGGCTAGCCAGCGTAGGTGTCATTATAAAATGCTTATCACTTACTTTAACACTAACATTTCCTCCAGCTTCATTCGAAAATTTGCGGTCATACATCGTCTTTACAAACTTTGTCAGCTTTACTCTTTCTTCATAATAGAGCATCGTTCACTCCCCTATTCTTTTACAAATAACTTGGTGTTCCAATTCTTCTACTCGTCGAATGTCAAAACCTGTACTCAATTCTTCCTCTGCTTTTGCAGCACCAATTGCAGTTGCAATTTTCCCAACTTTCGGAATAGCGTACTGATTGTGTAAGCCGTATACTAAGCCAGAAACATAGGCATCACCAGATCCTGTGTCATTGATAACACTAATTTTCGGAGGAGTAAAAAGGTAAACTTCTTCTTTTGTTAAAAAGACAGAACCTGAACCTCCCATTGACACACTGATATTTTTAATATTTGAAAGTAAGTCCTTATTCTTTTGATAGGCTTCAATACAATCTTCCAGACTATTCAATTCTGATCCAACGATTTCACCAAATTCAAATTGATTCGGCTTTATTAAAAAAATTTCACGTTTCAATACTTCTTGAAGGTACACACCTGATACATCGGCAACTAATCTAACGCCTCGTTCTTCCAAAAAGTCAAGAAGATAATTAAAGACCTCTGTAGAAGTTTGCAGCGAAGGATTTCCTGACAGAACGACCGTATCTTCAGTGGTTAAATCTCTTAATTTCTTGGAAACCAGTAGATCAATGAGTTCTCTAGAAATTTCAAAACCATACTCCGTAATCATATAGGAGCCTTCTCCACTTTCGTCTGTTACTACGAACGTATCTCTGACTGATTCATTTTCAACTTCTAAAAAACTAGCCTCTACACCATAATCCTTTAAGAGACCAATCAAAGTTTCTTTGCCGTTGCTACCAATGATACCTGTACAGATATTTTCTTGTCCCATTAATGAAAGACCACAAGAAACATGGGTTCCCTTGCCACCTACATCTAAGGTGCGCTCTTGTACACGATTATTTTCTCCACGAGTGAGTACCTTACTAACTTTTAAGACAGTGTCAACTGCTGGATTTAAGGTTATCGTATAAATCATTTACTTAGTTAATCTCCTTTCGATTCGTTTGTTAATATCTGTGAATACTAAAGTATCTCCGAAATAGCGAAATGAGATTCCAATGATTAAAGCTACTATCGTAAAAATGGTATTTTTTTGAAAATAACCACTGACTAATAACAATAGAGCGAGTATCAAAGAGCAGTACCAGAACAATTTTAGAAAAAAATGTTTATTCTGTTGCTTCTGCGTAACGTTTCGCATTTTCTTTGCTCCGTCCTTTATAAAAAATGATAAACAAGGCTAACCATACAACCGCTGCGATGATTCCCCACCAATTTCCTTGTGCAGCACTCGCAAATGCCCATCGAAATTCGCCATTTTCAATAGTTGCCCAGCCTAGCATCGTTCCTGGTTCCACATTTACTGCCCCAGTTTCTTGTGCCAGTTTTGTAATCCATGGAGCAAACCAGGTACCGATATAAAGAAAGGCAGGAATCGTGATGATTCCATAGGCAATCATCCGAATCATATTTCCGCGAGCTAACAAATAAGCAGCAACGATAATTGAAAGATTAATTAATCCTGCAAAAGGAAGCATTTGATTGCCTGGTAAAATAGCTGCAAATAATAACTCAAATGGCACGAGGATTATCGCCAACACCCATATCTCATTGGAACCAGCTAAAATCGGCCAATCAAGTCCTATATAGATTTCACGTCCTGAGAATTTTTTCTTCATCATCTCACTAATCGCATCCGAAATTGGTGATAAAGCTTGCATGAATAATTTTGATACTTGTGGAAATAATGTAAGTGCGGCTGCGGCGTTTACACCTAATACAAGCGCATCCGAAATATCATATTTAGCTACTAACCCGAGCGCCGTTCCTACTAAAAAACCCATGACATGATTTTCAGCAAAAATACCAATCTTTTGTTTCAACGTATTGACATCCATTTTTCTATTAAAGAAAGGAATCAAGTCCATCAACTTATCAATCGGATATAAAACACATGCAATCAATGTCATGTGGTGAGGTAAGGTAACTCCGGGAATTCCTGTCAATTCTTGGATCTCTCGTGCCCATAAATCTCCAACTTTCAATTCCACAACTGTTTGGATTGCACAAACCGCAAAACCTAAATAGATGTTCCCTGAAATGAACGTCACCATACAAGCGGTAAAGGCTTTTCCCCAAACATTCCACATATCAACATTCAATACCTTGGTCCATTTTAAAACTAACATCAGAGCATTGATTCCAATCGCTAGAGGGAAAGCAATGAAGGCATATTTCCAGGCCCAAGTTAAACTGGCTCCTGTTGTCCACCCTCCATCGACTGCGGTTAAATTAATCCCTGTATTCTCGGCAAATCCCTTAGCTGCTGGCGAAACATTTTCCAGTAAAAAATTGACGACAAGATTCATACCGGCAAAGGCAACACCAAAAATTAATGCAGAGCTAAAGGCATCTTTAAACTTCATTCGAGCGATAAACCCGATAATCAGCATCAAGATCGGGACAAATACGCTCGCACCCATATCCAAAATATATTGGATCACGTTAACAAGAACATCCATCAAAGTAATCTCCTTTCAAATCCTTTATTTTTCAAGCGCTTTAATAAGCTTTTCAAGTTCTTCTTCCTGCCCCATTCCAGTCAAAAATTTGATTCCGTCAAATTTTGGAATATTGAACTCTTCTGTCCCCCCTGGTGTAATTGAGATATAAGCATCAACATCATTAATAAATGTTTTCAACGACTTAATATCAACCGCTTCCACTTTTGCATCAATATTTCGTTCAGATAATAAACGTCCCACTTTCGATGCGACTGTTTGAGATGTTGCTACACCACTACCACATGCTACGATCACTTTTTTCATGATTATTCCTCTTTTCTATTAGAATTTACTTTTTAACAACTTAACTAATTGCTCCTGATTGGAAAGACTTTGATATTCCTTGACAAACTCTGGATCATTAAGCACTTCAATTATTTTCGAGAGCATCCCAACTTGTTCCTGTGGCTCCTTGATCCCAAGCGCTAAAATCAATTCACTTTGTATTGTTACATCTTGTGTCGCCATTTGGGTAAACGCGACTGTATTCGTTAAATGATACGCGGCAATAAATGGTTTAACTATAAACTCTGGATTTGTATGCGGGATCGCAATAGAGATATTTTCTAGCGCTAATCCAGTTGGGTAGCTTACTTCTCTTTCAACCACAGCCTTAAAATACCCTTCCGTCACATAACCCAATTCTAAAAGTTTTTTGCTTACTTCTTTGAAGAAATCTTCTTGATCATCAAAAGATTCTCTAAAGAAAACTAGTTCTGGTATAACCAATTTGCTGTACATATTTCCACCCCCTTTCAATTTCAAATAGTCATTACTTTTAATGATTTATTTGCTTTTTCTATGAATTTTTTTGACACCTCTGTACCCGTTATCAAAATATCTATTTCATCAAAACTAAATGCTCTTTGAATACCGATCTTATTCTCTTTCTTTGAATCGGCAATTATGATGCTTTGACTGACTGTTGGTAATATTTTACGCTTGACTTCTAAGGACAAAACATTATTTTCTGTGAATTGATTTTCCAATGAAAAACCACTTATTCCAATAAAAGCTTTATTCGCAATCAAATTTGAAATATCTTCTAATGCTTTTGGCCCATACATTTCCTTAGTTTTTTTATTTAACATTCCACCTAGACAGTAAATCTCAGCATTATCCAGAATTGTACACTTATCAGCTATCGGTAGACTGGCTGTAATGATTTTAATATGAATGTCCTGGGGTAGGCACTCGATCAAATACAGTATGCTTGTTCCACCATCTAGAAATATAATGTCATCTTCTTCAACTAAGGTAGCTGCATATTTCCCCAATCTTCTTTTTTCTTCAACATTCTCAGTCAACCGATCATCGAATTTGGTCTCATTCTCAGTTATTTTAGCTCCACCATGCACTCGAATAACCTTCTCCTCTTTTTCGAGAAAGGATAAATCATTTCTAATCGTTTGCTCTGTCACACCAAACTGATTCGACAATTCTTTAGTTGTTGCACGTTGCTTTTTTTGAAGATACGATACAATATCGCCTAATCGCTCATAATTTTCCATACTCAAACCTCTTTTTCGTATAAAATTCAAATTATTTTGTTTTCCTTTGACTACGCTTTCATAATACTATAGAAAACTTCAGTACGCAATTGTTTTTTTGTTTTAATTTTCGTTTAGGCTTCTTTTTGTTTTCGTATAGTTGGATGTCTATTTTTATAGTTACTTGTTTTATAACAATTTAATTGATAAATAGAAGCCTATCAGAGCTACCACAAGAGGAAGAATCTTAACTTTGATTGTACTTACATTAATCCAGATGCTTTTTCTATCTTGGAACCCTTACAAATTTTCTTTAGAGTAATAGGCAAAGATAACTGATGATATCGAAAGCAAAAAAAGACCCAATCATCTTAGCTGGATGATTGGTCTTCATAAAAATATATATTTAGAAAACTCATTAAAAACACAACTTACTTAAAAAATGAATATTGTAAGGGTTACTAATGAAGACTTAGATAGCATTGTAATACTCTAAAACTTTGTTAAACATATCTGAACCTTTTTGAAGTCCAGAAATTTTTTCAATCGTGTTCTCGATCCCATCTTTTTGAATACTCTCTTGTAATTTTACCGCTTCTTCATCATCAGGATCATCATACTTTAAAGCATACGCCGCACCATATAGCAAATGATCATTGGGTAGGCCATATTCATAAGCAATATTCGCCGGTCCCAATATTCTATCATCTGGAGATAATTTCCGGATCGGCTGACGTGCAACTCTAGCGATCGGATCATTGATGCCCTCTTGATTATAATCATCGTATCTTTTGATGATCATATCGTTGATATAACTACTCATTTCTTCACTGGAAAATCCGAATTTCTTTTCCAATCCCGCTGCAGATTCAAGGACCGCTTCTTTTACTATTTTCTGGATATCTGCATCACGTAAGGCTTCATCAACCATTGTGTAGCCTTTTGTATAACCAATATAGCTAGTTATTGCAAGCCAACAATTCACTAAATAAATTTTTCTTTTGAGTACCGCTTCTAAATTATCTACGTACTCTGCTCCTTTAATCGGTTGACTATCCGGCTCATCTAATTTCTGACGCTCAATCGCCAGTTCATGAGAATCACTAATTGCGGTACCTTCTTTACCATTGTAAATTCCACCAAATACAAACCTGTCAACACCAGTATTTGGATACGCGCCAATCTCCTGTAACTGATCCATCGTAATAATCCCTGTATCAACCATAAGATTTACTAGCGTATCCGTGCCCATAATAGCATTCTCACAAGCCATCACAAGAACTCTACTTCGCCCCTCAGATAACCTTCTTTTTAACCCTTTAGCCAGAATAGGCGCTACGCTGACTAAATTTGTTTTCATGACAGATGTCGTAATGAGATCTACCTGCGTGATCGCTTCAATGATTTCTTCTTGGTTATTTAGAAGTGATAGGGCAGAAACATTATCAATGATCTTTTCCTCATAATTATGGTTCGTTAAGAATAGACTGTAACAATTATTTCTGTTGATGTCCTCGATCACTTCATCAGATACATCAGCAAAAATAATTTCGTAACCATCTTCATGAAGAAGGTCTCCAATAAAACCTTGACCGATCTTTCCTGCTCCAAAGATTAATGCTTTTTTCATATTCAACTAGACCCCTTCGCTTTATCCTAATACAGCCATAAATTCATCGTGATACTTTCCAAAGGTACTTGGATTTTTGAGAATTTTAGAGGCACTGCCAACGACAAAGCCGTTTGCGCCACTTTCAGACATTTTTTTACTGTTCTCTGGTGTCGTATTTCCATCCACTACAAGATCAATTTCTGGATTGAAAGAATCTAGCAGCTGCCTGATTCTTCTTAATTTATCAAAAGAATTAGGGACTAATGTCTGTCCTGCAAATCCTGGATTTACTGTCATTAAGGTCACGTAATCAAGTTGATCAAGACATTCTTCCAAATAAGAAATTGGCGTCCCAGGGCTAATTACTAGGCCGGCTCTACAACCCATATCTTTGATTGTTTGAAGCAATCGATAGGGTTGATTCGTTGTTTCTGGATGAAAACTAACCCAGTCATTCTTTCTTGTCGTAAACATAGAAATGTATTTCTCTGGTTCGTTGACCATCAAGTGAATATCTATCGGTATCTCGGTCATTTCTTTTAAATCACTAAAGACAGATGTCCCTAGCATGATGTTTGGTACAAAATGACCATCCATTACGTCAAAGTGAATGACGGAGAGCTTATACTGTTCAAATTGTTTCATGTACTCTTCATATTCGTAAATTTTTGGAACCATGATTGATGGAGAAATAAATTTATTCAATCCCATGAACTGCACACGTCCTTTGTTTTTTATAGTATTAGATAGCCGAATTGGATAGGTCTATCTCGAATTTCTCTTTCTTAGAATTACAGTTTCAAACTAAAACGGATGACTGTTTCTAACGCCTTAGAAAATTCCGATGATCGCTCCGACAGCTGAGATCAAGACTAAGATCAACAGCACGGTGGTAGATTTCATTTTTTTATTCAAACAAATCAAGGCGATCATCGTTACAGCTAATGGCAGCATGCCTTTTAATAATTTATCCAAAATATCGGTTTGGACATTTAGCTTTAAATCATTAAACTTAAACACTAAACTTGTGCTCAAGCTGACATAATTCGCTGTCAGTGCACCGATAACAACACCACCCATTACTTTAGCGCCCAGCATTACTTTTTTCAGCAGGTCGCCACCCATCAATTTCTGGATTCCTTCTTTTCCGTAACTATAGCCCTGCATCCACAAGTAATACGCAAGTCCCAGCATAATGGCAAACATCGACACGATATAGAAAATCGGACCAAAGACATTTCCTTCTGAACCGATACTAATTGCGATGGATAAGAGAATTGGAACCAGGGTTCCTTGCCACAACGTGTCGCCAATTCCAGCTAATGGGCCCATCAACCCTGTTTTAATTGAATTGATCGCATCACCAGTAATTGGAGCACCTGCGGCTTTTTCTTCTTCTAAGGCAATCGTCAACCCACCGATGATTCCGCCAAAATGAGGTTCCGTATTGAAAAATTCCAAATGACGATGATAACTTTTTCGAAGAGCTTCTTCATCATCCCCATAAAGCTTATCTAAGACTGGCAGCATGGCATGCAAAAAACCAGATGATTGCATACGTTCATAGTTGTAATTTGAATGAGAAAAACATGTCCAACGCCAAAAACTTTTTTTGATTTCTTTTTTAGTGAGCTTCTTTTCTACTGTCTTTTCCATTGATCGGTCACACTCCTCTTATTTAAACTTGATTAGGCTTAAAGAATAATTGCGTATAAACAAACGCCGTGATAAAGGCTAAAATAGAAACGGCAATGATGGGCAATTCTAAATACACTGCCAAAACAAATCCTAAGAAATAGAACGCCGCAGTATCCTTGCTCATGATTGATTTCAAAATCATCGCAACCCCTAATGCAGGCAGGACACCACCGATTACTTCTAGCACATGTAGCGGTTTGCCTTCTAAGGCATCAAGAATATCCTTCACAACACCAGATCCAAAATAAGCAACAATAAATACCGGAATCACTGAGATCAACATTAAAAAGAGCTGCGGTATAAACATCTGAATGCGATCAATTTTCTTCGAATTTAAATCATCCGCTGCCTTATCGATCATGTGTAGGAACGAAATATCGACCGTCATATGAGCGATCCAAATAACGGTTCCCAACAAGCCGATCGGCACTGCCATCGAAACTGCTACTTCTGGTGAAGCATTCGCTGCCATAGCTAAAGCTGTTCCTAATGTTCCAGCCAAGCCTGGGTCCATCGGCACAGTACCACCGGCAGAAATATAAGCTAAGTAAGGCAAGCTGATCGCCGCGCCAATCACACAACCCTGAACAACATCCCCAAGGACCAAACCTACCAATGTTCCGCAAATCAATGGACGTGCTAGTACGGTACTACCCAATAATGTGAGCCAAGGTGTCCCATTTATACTCAGGTAATAAATCAACCCAATCAATAATGCTTGAAAGACATTAATCTCCATTTTCTTCTCTCCCTTTTATAAGTATTGTTCGATATTTGCACTTTTTTCTTCTGGGATTACTTGAACGTAAACAGAAGTTCCGTCTGTGATGAGTTGTTTGAAGCAAGCCCGCTCTTCATCACTGACAGAAATATTTCGATACAATTGTGTGCGGTCTTTTCGTGCACCCATCCCGCCGACATTTAATGCTTCGATCTTCACACCGCCATCAGTGATATTTTTGATTACTTTAGGATTCTTCGCTAAAACAATCAGCTTGTTTCTATCTGGCTCCTGTGTCAGGTAATCGATGGCCTGTTCCTCAGACATAATCAACACCTTGATACCGGCAGGCGCTGATGAAGTCATAATCATTTTTAGAAAATCATCCTGTGCTACTTCGTTATCAATAATCACAATTTCATTTGCCTTGGTTTCATGAACCCAAGCAGTCATTACTTGACCATGAATCAAACGATCATCGATTCGAGTAAATACAATATTTCTCATTATTCTTCCTCCTTAGAAAGTGTTTTTGCTTCTGTAAATAATTCCTTGATGTTCGTTTTTCCTGTATCCATGATATGGGCAGCCAACTCATCTAACCCCATTGAGTATCGCACTAAAACGCTCTCAATAAACATGGAAAAATTCACCCCTGAAATCGAACGATAATTCGTATCTGGCAGCTTTTTCACACAATAAGCCGTCGCCTTGAAGGGACTCGCCCCGTAGAGGTCTGAAAATACCAGTACGCCATCTCCATCATCCATTGCTTGAATCTTTTCAGCCGTTCGATCGTAGAACTCATCAATGTTGTTGCCTTCATAGAGCCCGAGGTAATCAACTTTCTCATTCGTACCAACAATCATTTTTCCACTTTCTACAATCCCTTGTGAAAGATTGCCGTGACTCAACACTAAAATTCCAATCATACACTCACCCTTCCTTTCAACTTAATATAAAGCAACTAGCGTGCCAGTTTTCTCGCACACATGGAAACCGCTTTATGATAAGCTTTTCCACTGATTCCTCTCAATGTGTAACATGTTTTTGTCACACATCGCAATTTTTTTCAATGTGTGCAAAGTAAAAAAAATCATCTGTTACACTTCTGCTGTAACAGATGATCCTTTTATAAAAATCCCTTGATAATCTTAGTCACATATAAAATCTCACTATCAGAAATAGCGGCTCCGTACATTCTTTCCAAAATACCCACTTCTCTTTTTACCTCTTTAAAATCAGCATCCTTCTCCAATTCCTCTACTTCAAAATCAAGGCTTTCTTTACGAATTGCTCGCTCCAACATTCCAAGACAATGAAAATAGAATTTTATGACAAGGGTATCAATAATCTCAAAATTCATTCGTTTAGCCAGTGAAATCAATATTTCATCGAGGGCTTCAGTTGCCTTATAGACATTCAAAAATATCACGCTTTTCTCTAATGAATTATAAAAAAGATGATCCTTATTTTTTATCAGCCGGCGACTCGAATAATCAAAAATATTCGAGTCACGCTTATTGCCCATGAAATAGGTGCTTTCTTCTAACAACTCATTAACGAGTTTTTTCATACCCATATTGGCAAACAAAGCTTTTCTAGTGGCTTCAATGATGATTGGCGAGGTAACATTGTCAATGACCATTATTTCTATTCCTGTGTCTTTTGCAATTTTACTTGGAAAAGATGAGAAGGACCCCATATCTGCTAGCAAGAGTACTCCAGAGCCGCGATCAATTCGCTTAACGGTCTGCAAAGCTTTGTGATACACATTCTCAACGCTCTCATCAAGCGGCATATCGACTCCGACGGCGTGGCTTATCCCCAATAAGTCATTAACCATTTTGGCTAAATTAGTGGCGACACCAACGCCATGCATAAGTATCAAAATTCCAATAGGGTTTTGTCGCACATTTTGATAAATGGTATCCAAAAATAGCTCGATGATCTCCTGTTCTTCGACCGGTATTTCTACGCCCATTTTTCGATTGATTTCAATGATCAACTTATCTGCATATTTCTTGAAATACGTCTCTGAACTAAGCTCAACAATTTTTTTTGATCGATAAGGGCTATTACTCGTTTGAAGTTTTAATACCAAGGCCTCAATATGCAGAGCCAGGTTATAAGTGATATGCGGGTCACTTTTAACTTCTAAATCTACTGATATTTCTTGAATTATTTCTTCCACAATATCCAATATCTCTTTGGAAACTAGTTTTTCGATTCCCTTATTCGAATGAGCATCCACATGATCAGGTTTTAAGTCGACCTTGAAAAAATCATCGATGAATGATGTGATTTTTTGTTGGATTTCCTTGATTGATCGACCCTCTTTCAGCAGAGTTGAGTACCTTTCCAAGACCGATTGATAAAAGGAGGTCTCATTTCCGATTGCTTCTGGAATAGTTATTGGTAAGGACTGATCAGAACGCATCTTTTCACCTTGAAAATACACCGTATCCTGAACGCGGCTATTTTCTTTAGACTCAATCACTTCGCGAGCTTCTATATGATCAAATGTGATGCAAATCGTTCTTTTTCCCTGTATCATAGCCTGCGCAAATTCCTTGGCGCAAAAAATTTGAATATCATTTTTTAATTGACCAATATTTCCTGGACATGAATACGTTGCTAAATAGTCGATCACTGTTTTTTCAACGTTAATTTCATGCTCAATTTTTTTTGATTCGATACAAAAAAAGTAGTCAATCAATTGTATCCGTTCCTTGAAGGTCCGATCCTTAAGATCCGGCAATGTTAATACCATCGGAAAACGTCGGTTAAACGTTTGCAATAATGAGCTGTCAATATTTTCTGTTGTCGCACATAGTATTAGTACATTAACCGTTCTGGCCGCAGTATCCGCTTCGCCTAGCCTGCGAAATTTCTGAGTATCAATAATTGTAAAAAGCATTTCTTGCCCCTCAGGTGGTAGCCGATGAATTTCATCTAAAAACAATACGCCATGATTAGATTTTTCGATAATACCCGCTTTATCTGTGTCAGCTCCTGTGAAGGCCCCTTTGACATATCCGAACAAGATCGATAAGAGAAGTTGCGGATTATTTGAATAGTCCGCACAATTAAAATGGATAAAGGGACTTTTATTGCTAAATCTGCCGATTTCTTGACCATACTGAAACATTATTTGGGCGAAGGTACTTTTCCCGACCCCAGTAGAACCCAAAATGATTGTATGTAATCCATTAGGCGGATACATTATCGCTGCTTTAGCGGAATTAATGTGTGTGGTCAAACTTCCTTCGGCACCAATAAACCCAGAAAACGCATTCAGTTTTTCTGATGTTTTTATCAGTGAATTAGGAGTATGCGTTTCTTGAGGAGATTTGGAATCATCGGATTGATTTAACTGGTAGTCATTATTCATAAAATAATGTACCGGCTTCCCTTTTTGTTTTCCAACTCGGCCTTCTCTAACTAAAGCATTCAACTCTCTACTTGCCGCTGTACGACTAATCAGCAAATGCTCAGACACATCTGCTGTCGTAACTTTGGAAACTTTACACTCACTAATAAACGATAATACTTCTTCACGTCTCCCCATAAAAACACCTCTCCTAAGCTCTCATTCGTGACTCGTCTATAGATTATAATTAAATGAGAAAAAGAATCAAGTTGTCACTGATAAAAAGTACCAGCCCTAAGAATGAATCAGACTGTTTTCTTCAAAGGAATATCCAAATAAATAATTGAGAGATTTTCATAATGAACTCTCTCAATTATCCATTATTTTCATACTTACTCGCTCTAAAGCTTGTTGAAAGTTTGATTCAATCACATGCAAATGGAAGGATTCCATATCACGAAAAGCCTGACACTTAAACTCAGAAGTAAATTCTTCATCAACTTCCTTTTCAGGAATATAGACTGGAATAAATCCACCTGAAATAGCACCCACGATTCCAGAGACCGCATCTTCAACAATGTACGCTGCCGCTGGTTCAATCTCAAGTTTCTCCGCAGCGTTAAGAAAAATCTCTGGATTTGGTTTCGCATTCACTACTTCTGAGCCAAAAGAGAACGCGTCGAAATAATGAAAAATATTGGCCTTTTTCAATAGAAATTCTGCCGTTTCTTTACTAGCGGAAGTCGCAACCGCCAACTTGTACTTTCTTTTAGTTAAGTATTCTAAAAAGGAGCATACTCCAGGCAAAACCTCGACATGATTCTCCTGATAATAATTCAAAAAGAAACGATCTCGTTCCTGAATGATTTGTTCTCCGATCTTAATGTCCGCAAATTTATCAGATAAAAAATAACTAATATCGTTTAAGCTTCTTCCAAGAATTTCTTGATAGGTTTGCTCATCCAAAATTTTTTTTACTGATTTAAACGCTTGTTCAAATGCCTGTTTTGATATTGGTTCAGTATTAAGTAAAACGCCATCCATATCAAAAATCACTGCCCTTACAGTTGTTTCTTCCATTCACTTCTCCCCCAATGTCGTTTGATAAATGAACCCTTTAGCTAGTTTTGAAGTCCAGCAACAATTCTGAGCCTTCTTTATAAATAAAAGGTGAAGCTGTTTAAAAAAACAGATTCACCCTTCAACCAACTATTCAAAATCCGCATGTCGACCGAACATTTTTTCTGATGTTTCTCCAGTTTCTTCCATTAAATTCAAGACCATGCCATCAAACATCAAAAATGCTAACTGTTCAAAGGCAGAACCCATTGGTTGCGCGAAATCATCTGCGTTGCGGTCATTTTCTTCTTTCGTCGTTCCGGGCAAGACTAATACAACATCGGCAAGTTTCCCAATTGTTGACTCTTTTTTCATTGTGACCAAAGCCAAATCAACGCCGCTTTGTTTGGCCTTTTCCGCCAGACTCTTCAAGCTGCCTGTTTCTCCAGAACCAGAGCAGATGATTAATAAATCCCCTGGTTTTGAATGGGGTGAACTGATTTCTCCAACTAAGCTAACAGAAAAACCTAGGTGCATTAAACGATTGGCGAATGCTTGAATCGCGATACCAGAACGGCCGGCGCCATTTAAAAAGATGTGGTTCGCAGCTTTGATTTGATGAACAAAATGTTCAATTTCAGCGAGATCAATTTTCTTCGCATTTTGAGTTAGTTCATTCAGTATATCCAGTGTGTAGTTTTTCATTCGATTATTCTCTCCTCTAAGCGATCGTTCTTCCGCCATCCATCAAAATCGTTTGTCCTTGGATATATGAATTCGCCGGATCAGCTAAAAAGATTGCTAAGTTCGCAACATCCTCGATCGTTCCAAAACGGCGAACCGGAATCTTTTGAATAACCGCATCCAAGCTTTCTTGTGTTGGATAATTCACTCGCATCATTTCACCAGTATCGATCAAACGAGGAGCGATGGCATTGACATTAACACCTTTTGGTCCTAATTCTTTTGCTAATCCGCGAATTAGTCCTTCTCCTCCTGCTTTAGAGGCAGGATAGGAAACACCGCCGCCCGTTCCGCTCAATGCAGAACCTGAACTAATATAGACGATCGACCCTTCGTTTGTCAGAAAGTCATTGTAGAAAGCTTTTACTGTATTAAACAACCCTGTAAGATTGATACTTAACGTTTTATTCCATTCTTCAAAAGAAATATCATTCATTTTATTGGCAAAAGCCACACCCGCATTTAACACTAAGAAATCAATCCGCCCAAATTCTTTGAAAACTTTTTCACGAGCTTCTACCAAAGCATCCGGATTCGAGACATCCGCTTGAACAAACAATGATTTTACGTACTTTTCAGTAATTTCTTCAGCCGTTTTAGTTCCTGTTTCTGGATTATAGTCCACGATCACTGTGTTCGCTCCAGCAGCCGCAAATTTTTCAGCAATCCCTTTTCCAATTCCGTGTGCTGCTCCTGTTATTAATGCAACTTTTCCTTCAAAATTTCCCATTGATCTTTCTCCTCATTTCTTATATTTGTTGATGATAGCGACTCCCACTTAAAACTAAAAGTGGGAATCGTATCAAGAATCAGCTATTTAATCGCTTCTCTTAGCGCTTGATATTGTGCTTTTTTATCGCCTGAGAACAGTGCACCACCGACTACGATCAATTCTGCCCCAGCTTCGGCACATTCTTTAGCAATTTCTTTGTTTACGCCACCATCGACCTCGATCTGGATCTTACGTTCGCCGATCAACTCTTTTGTCTGACGAATTTTTTCCAGGCTTTTGCGAATAAATGTTTGACCTGGTTGTCCAGGATTGATGGTCATGATCAAAATATAATCGATGTCATCCAGCAAATATTCTAAAATAGCTTCTGGCGTCCCAGGATTGATGACTACACCGGCTTTTCTTCCAGCCTTACGAATCTTTTGCAAAATCGAATGGATATGCGGTGTTGATTCGTAGTGAACAGAAATCATTTCTGCTCCTGTAGCAATCACATCATCAATATGATCTTTAGGATGTTGAACCATCATATGGACATCGAAGACCATTTTTGAATTCTTTTTCATTTCAGCGATCTGATTTGGGCCAAACGCAATATTAGAAACGAAATTGCCGTCCATCAAGTCTACGTGTAAAATTTCTGTCTTTTCTTCTTCTAAAAAATGGATATCGTCTTGTAAATGCATGATATTTGCTCCAAAAATCGATGGTAATATTTGTGCCATTTTTACATACGCCTCTTTCTTTTTTTATCTAGAACATTTTTTTAAAAAATTGTCGATAACCAGTAAGTGAAGATACTCCAAGGTCCTGTTAATACGAAGTCTGTTCCTTGCCCTTTAAGTCCAACTCCTGCACCATTCAGCATTTCAGTTGCTCCCGGAGCGACATAGCCTCCTAAGTACATGACGATGACACAGAATAGTACGGTGGTAATAATTGAGCGCAATAGGTTCCCTTTACTTGCCATAACGGTCATAACAGACATGTAAATGATCGACATCAAAATTCCGATCGGGAATGTTTTGATCCCAGGTAAGGCCAATGCACAAAGCATTACTAATGGAATCGAAATAACAGTTGTCGTCGTTGTTGTCGGGTCGCCTAATCCTAGTGCTACGTCCATCCCGATATTCAAATCAGCGTCTTCACCCATTTGTTTTGTCATGAAGTCCTTAGCAGCTTTTCCAATTGGAGATAAGCCATCCATCAATACACCAACTACTCGAGGCATTAAGACCATTACACCTGCTACGCCCATCCCCATCGGAATGATTTCAGTGATTCCTTGACGTGTTAGTAATCCTAAAAGCACCCCAACGATCGTCCCGATAATCACCGGTTCACCTAATGCACCGATCCGTTTGTTCACGCCTTCTAAACTAACATCCAATTTGTTTAAACCAGGGATAAAATCAATCACCTTATTCAATAACCAAGCAACGATCAACGTCCAGCCTGTATGAATGATCGTCGTACAAGTCGTACCTTCTAAGCCGTAGTATTCCTGCCACATTGGTGCTACCCAGTCACCAACAAACAAAGCTAAGACTGATAAAGCGACTGTTACGCCAAGACCAATAAAGAAGTTATCAAAAATAAAGTAAGCCAACGCACCAGGTACTAGAAAATGCATATAATTCCAAATATCAACATTTAATGTTTTAGTTAATTTCAAACGAACAAGAACTAAATTGATAACTAAACCGATAGGAATCGCCAAGCCGGCAAAAGGTGCCATCCACGATGCCGCCCCAACGGCTGGCCAACCAATATCCGTGATCGTAAATCCTGAACCCATTTTTGAATAGTAATCAACTGCTGGATCTAATGACGTATTCAACAGTCCTACAACTAAGGTTAGTCCAATAAAACCGACCCCAACTGTTAAACCAGCTTTTACTGCATCGCCTAATTTCATTCGGAAGACTAACCCTAAAATCGTGATAATGATCGGTAAAATTGCTGAAGCACCCATACCCGTAATGGTTTGTACGATATTAATTAATGTATCCATTCCCATTCTCCTTTTTCGTTTTAATGAATTTATTTGTCTTTCTGAAAAATAAGTCTGATATTTTAAATGAGTAAAAGATTGAAATAACTGCTATTATTTAAATCCTTGTCTTATTTACTTAATGTTTAATCAGAATACTTTTCTGATTGAATATGATAATATAAAGTCAGCTTTAGATTGGTATGCCGTTCCGCTTTGGTTTCGAGGCAAAAGCGGAACAGGTATACTTTTTTATGAATTTTGAATTTCTTTTAGTTTTTCTAGCAGATTTGTTTTTAATTTGGCTTCATTAATCCCTGTCACAAATCCCATGATACTCATCACTGGTACATCAATGTCGCCTTTATAGTTGTTGGTTGTTAATACGATATCGGCATTTTGACTCATTGATGGTAATTCCGTCATACTACATTTGTTTAAACTGATGTGAATATCGTTTTCTTTACATAAAGCCTTCACTTCATCTGCTGCTACTGTTGACGTTGCGATCCCACTTCCACACGCTACTAAAATATTTACTTTTTTCATCTTTGTTTCCTCCTATTTAATTTTCAACAACGACTGCTGAAATTTTTTCCATTACTTCTTTTGCTGATTTTGCTGACAGAATGTCTTTAACGAACGCTTCTTGTTGGATCAAGCCAATGACTTGCTTCAAAATCTGTAAATGCTGTGTTCCATCGTTTAGTCCTAAGATAAAGAATAGATCAACATCAATTTCTTCATCTGCATCTTCCATTTTCTTCATTTTAATCGGTTGTTTTAATGTGACGACTGAAATAAATGATTGCTTGATATACTCTGGATTCCCGTGTGGAATAGCAACTGTATGTGTGCCTAAATCTAAGCCCGTCGGATAATTTTCTTCTCTTTCAACAATGAAGTTGTAAAACCCTTCTTTAACATAGCCTTTATCACTAAAAATCTTAGCCATCTGTTTAAATAATTCTGTACGATCTGCACTATCTAAATTAAGAACAACCAGTTCTTCTTTGACATAATCTTTTAACATGAATCATGCTCCTTTTCGTTTTTTTAGTGAGTGTTTAACTCCTTGACTAAATCATAAGCGCTTTCAGAACGAATTACTATTTCCGTTTTTCACAAAAAGTGTAAATAATTCTGAGTCGATTGTGATGAACAGAAAAAAGAGCGAGACAATGGGATTTGTCTCGCTCTTACCGTTGTTTTCGGTGAGTATATATTGAACTTTTACGTCTCATTTAATTCACTTGAAAAGTTTTGTATCGCTTTTGTAATCTTTTTGGAGTCGCCATATTCGACAATTTCATCAATAAAATCAGCGTCTTTCGCAATACGATTGATATGATAAAGGATTGGCAAATGGCTGGTTTTATCAGGTGTGGTCAATAAGACGACGACATGAACGCGTTCATTTTGATAAAGGATGCCCTGTTTTAAAACAACGATACATACGCCCAATTTCTGTTCCACTAGCATTGGGTCTAAGTGAGGAAGTACAATTCGTTGCCGCAGCATGATATAGGTCGGTTGATCCTTGTATTCTTTCTTTAGAATCTCCGTGTAATCATCCGTTACAATATTATCCTTGATCAACGTTTGACTGGCCAACTCAAGAATGCTTTCCCAAGACAATTGCTCTTCCACAAACAATACATGCTTCTCACAAACGACATCAGCTATCTCACTACTAGAACTGACCTCGTTTTCCTGCCCTGATTTGCGATCACCTAACAATAATGAATCTAGGTCCTCAATAATCTTCGCTTCAATGCTTTTATTGATCGAGACATATTGTTTCAGAATATCCACGATCGCCGAAGATCGCACGCCATCAAAGTCAAGTTGGAAAACATCTTTAATCACATCTTGACGTAATTGTAATTGGTCGCTTTTATTTAAAATCTCGTTGATGACGTAGACTTTCTTATCTGATTTAACCGGAACCGTAGAAAAAACAATATCATGGGGGAGCATAAACTTTTCATATTCTCGGATGGAATTCGTTGGATAAAAAAGAAATTCTGGAAAGATTTCCTTCAGCTTTTGTTCAATCAATTTTGACATAGAAATCCCATTCGGACATAAGATGGCGGCTTTGATGATTTTATCTTCTAAATCATTATGATCTGTACTGATTAGGTGTCCGCCTACAAACAAGGTAATATAGGCAATCTCCTCATCCGCTATTTCGGTTTGGAAGAATGCTTCCAAGGGTGCGATCGATTGTCGTACAAAATTATGTAAGACATTGTACTCTGAGCGAATCTTATCATAGAGAACATTTCCTGTAGAAAGGTCGTATTTTATACGATAATAGGCCGGCTTAAAATGATTCAGCAGCTTTTTTAGCAGATCCTTTTTATCAGACAGGACCAACAGCGTATTCATCTCAAACTCAGTCAAGAATTCCCATAAAGAATTAGCCAGTAAAGGCAAATCCTTCTCTGAAACCATTCTTTTGTTTCTAACGTTTGAACTTAACAATTGTAGAGAGATAAAGACTTTTTCATCCTCTGGTAAATCAGGAAAATCTGTCGTGATATAAGAAAGAGATTGATATTCCTTTGTATTCTCGATTTCTTCCCGATCATCAATACGACAACTATCGATTAGTTGTCCACGTTCAATTCTTACAAATATGGAAGAAATAAAATAGATCAATGGATAAAAATCTTCATCCGTATATTTAACACCTAAAAACTTCTCTATCTTCAAGACATCATTGGTAACATGATCCATGTATTTTTGCGAGCTTTCTAGCAATTGAATGGTGACATTATCCCCATAATTTTTATAAATTCGAATAATGGCGTGAAACAGAATAATTCGTTTATCCCATTCCTCCCCAACAATCACATAGCCTTTTTTTCGAGAAAATTCAATATTCAAATGGTACTTTCCCAGTAACTCCTTCGCCTTTTTTATATCAGTTAAGGCAGTATTTTTACTGATTTGAAGTTCAATGCAGAAATGATCAAGCGATAGTTCTTCAATTCTTGTTAAAATCATGATCAGTAATAAGTACACCCGATCTTCTTTTGAGAAAACAATATCCTGCACCGATTGATGAATCGTTAAATAATCAGCCGCTTCATTCTTTGCATAATAGTAGCCATTTCTTCTTTCTATTATAGGTAGTTTTTTTTCAAGCAACTTTTCATTAATTGCCTCTACACTATAAGCCAATTGTCTTGATGATATTTCAAACTGAGCTAATAAATCTTCTTCCTTTAAACTCCGATGTTTTATCAGCTGTCGAAGTATTTCCTGATCACGATTACTCATTTTTGCTAACCTCCTCCAGTAAATAATAAGCGCTTTCAGAGAGAATATCTAATTTTTTCAGTTCAAAAAATGTGAAAAAAAAGAATGCGATTGTGATGAACGAAAAAATAAATACTTAAAATAACTAAACCGAAAAATCTTTAATCGATATTAAATAATTATACCATAATGAAACAGATAGATTTTACTTTCTAAATAACGGATTGTCAAAACTATGAGACTACGTGAAACCACATCCGAACAAAATCCTCATTTAAAACAGGCAATCAGTCAAAATTCAGATCGCTCTGCTTTTGACTAATCGCCTCTATTATTTCATTCTTCAGTTTTTATTCTAAATCAGCATGTCTCGGTTTCATCGTCTGATTTGTTTCGTCCATTTTCTCCATTAGATTTAAAACAATACTATCATATAAAAATAGTGTCGTTTGTTCGAATAAGGAACCCATCGGTTGTAACGTTTCATCAGCGGATTGCTTTGATTGAGCAGGTATCACAACGATAGTATCTGCCATCTTGCCTAAAGTAGATGATGAATTAGTCGTAAACAAGCCAATTTTGACTCCATTATTTTTTGCTATTTCGGCCTGATTAATTAAACTAGTTGTTTCACCAGAGCCTGAGCCAATGAGAAACAAATCCCCTGGTTTTGTATGTGGTGAGCTGATCTCTCCTACAATACTTACTGAATACCCTAGATGTAATAATCGATTGGCAAATCCGCGAATCATCAAGCCAGATCTTCCTGCACCTGCTAAAAAAATGTGGTCTGCCGACTGAATAGCAGCTGTCATTTGATCAACTTGTTCTTCAGAAATCCCGTTTCCAGCCGTTAATACTTCATCAATAATCTCATTAAAAAATTTCACATCGTTCCTCCTGATTTTTTTTTTTACTTTTAAAGGAAAGACGGATGGAATCATCCACCCGTCTCTTATTATTCCGCTAATTTCTTAGCAATGTATGCTTGTACCTCATTTTGTTCAGCATTTTGACAGGTGTTAACAAACTCATCGTCTTGAAATTGTCCAATTAGCTTTCTTAGAATGCTAATGTGTTGTTCACCAGAAGCCAGAGCTAGATTGAAAATCAAAGAACAGCTAACTTGAAGATCTTTATCTTCCATTCGCCCAAAGTCTACTGATTTCTCAAGCCGTACGACACTGATACTGTCTTTTTTTACTAGATCAGAATTTCCATGAGGAATCGCAATCCCTTCACCATTGGCTAAAAGTAAGCCTGTAGGAAAATCCACTTCGCGATTGATGCAGGCATCAATATAGGCCGGATCAATATTGCCTAGTTCAACCAATTTCCCTCCAGCCGCTTTGATTCCATCCTGATAGGTAGAAACTGTTGCTGGTGCGTTACTTACAATTATATCAATACTCATTATTTCACCCACTAAGCGATTTCAGCTTTCACTGCATCAAAAATTTCATCTTCACCAATTCCAGTTAATAAACCTGCACCAACGATGACCTTCGTGGTTACATCTGGATTATCGATTTTCGTTGATGAAACAACCAAATCATAGCTATTATATTTTTCAGCGTTACAATCCATTAATGACGATTTTTGAACATCTACACCAGCGATTCCTTGTTCCTTTAAGAAGTCTTCTAAAACTGAGACCATGATTGATGATGAGGCGATACCATTTCCACATACGACTAAGATTTTTTTATCCATGTTAATACCCGCTTTCTTCGATTTTTTTTTAATATACTACACTGCCACATCATTTTGAAGTTGTGACCGTTCTTTCTTTTTCAATAAATATCCGATTGAGATCAATAGTAACCCGATCAAGATGTACCCGAAGATACCAATATGTGAAGCTGCAGCAAACAATCCTGTAAATGGATTTGCTGATGGATTTAATGAAGAGTACATCACGTTTTTCTGTGCTCCAGCACCGAATTTTTGGAAAAGTTCGTTTGTAGCTGGCGTCATCCAAGAAGCAATATACAATCCGCCACCGAATAAGATTACTGATGATAACCAAGTACGAATAATATTTCCTTTAAATACCGGAACCATACAAGCGATAAAGAATACAAATTGTGATAAGTCACCTAAAGGCATCACACGATTACCAGGCAATACGACTGCTAAAATAACCATGACTGGAATCAATAGCAAGGCTGATGAAATAACTGACGGATTTCCGACAATTAATGCTGTATCCATTCCCACCGTGATATCACGATCAGGGAAGCGTTTCACTAATTTCTTACGAGCGGCATTAGACAATGGAACTAACCCTTCCATCATGATTGATGTCATTTTCGGCAATAGAAGCATGACAGCTGCTAAATACATTCCTAATTGAACACTAGAAATAATCGTATGATAAGGACTATTCCAATCAAGCCCGAACAGACCAAGCAAGGTTCCTAACAGAAATCCGATGATAGTAGGATCTCCCAATACACCAAAGCGTTTTTGAATCGTCTCAGCCGTAACATTTAAATTACGTAATCCAGGAATGCGATCAAATAGCCAGTTAAATGGATAAGCAAATAATAAATACGTATTGGCAACTGGATGTGAAATGGAAACTCCCTGTGGTAAACCAAAGAATTTTTCATTGTTTTTCGCACCTAAGTCTGCGGCAATCAAGGCCCAAACATGGAACAAACCAGCAGCCAGAACACCATATAGGAAATTACCCGAATAGACGGCAACGATAGCGCCCATTGAAGCATTTTGGTGTAGATTAAACACGTCCACGTTCACGCAGTCTGTGATTTTAAATACAAGCAACAACAAATTGATGGCTACACAGAGTGGAATGATGATGGCACCCATATTGGAGCCAAATCCCATTACCGCTGTTGCTGCTCCACCAACGTCAATCGCATCAAGCGATGAACCCGTCTTTCCAGCTAAACCGGTAATCGCCGGTTCCATCTTTTCCAACATAAACCCGATAACCATAGATAACGCGATAAATCCGATACCAACCTTCATTGCAGATTGAATTGCTTCAGCTAGAGGTCTCCCCAAAGCAACCATAAAGATTAGAAAAATGATTGGAATGAAAATAAAATTGCCTAAGTCATTAATAAACTGTGTAATAAATTCCATTTTTGTGCGCTAGTAAACTAGCTTCCCTCCTTTAATCTGGTCTGAATCCCATATTCCATGCAACATGATCTGGCATCTTCAAAAGTAAATTGTCATTTTTTTCTGCTTCAAGTAGATTGTTTTTAGAGTTTTCCCTAGCAGTAGCAAAATCAAATGCTTCATCATACCAAGCATCCACAATCTGCTTCATGTATTCTAACCCATTTACACGCAAACCTAAACCGATAATTTGGACATTATTGCTCAGTCTTGCTCGTTTGGCAGAATATGGATTAGTCACTGCGGTAGAGCGAATTCCCCAATGCTTGTTTGCTTGACAGGTAAAACCAATGCCGGTTCCACAAATATAAATCCCTAAGCGACACACATCTTTTTGGATCAATACAGACATTTCATCTGCCAATGCAGCAAATGTATTGACTCCGTCTTCAGGTACTTTTACTGGATCATATACGACTTCCGCATTCTTTTCTTCAATCAAATATTGTTTCAACGCCTCCTTTGTTTCGAAACCTAAATCATCACAAGCTATAGCAATTTTGGTTTTCATGATAAACCCCTTTCTGAATCCGTTTACTTTGATTACACTTACATAATACAATTGGTTTTAATTGGTGTCAATAGCTTTTTGTTGGTTTTTTAAATTATCATTTGGTTAAAAAGCCAAATAATACCAATTAAAGTAGATATAATTGGTTTTTCAGTTGTTTTAGATTGGCTTTGTGTTATGCTTGATTTAGAGAAATTAAATGAGGTGAATAAATGCTGTTAATGGAAGAAAGACGCGATTTGATTCTTGAGGAATTAATAAAAGAAGGCAGTGTATACGTCAGTGAGTTGGCAAGTAAATATTCAGTCACTTACGAAACGATTCGAAAAGATTTAACTTATCTAGAAAATAAAGGTTTGCTTGTTAAAAGCCATGGCGGTGCAACGCTAAAACAAAATGCGATTGAACATTCCTTTCAGGTTCGTGAAAAGGAAAATGCCTATTACAAAAAACAAGTCGCTCAAAAGGCACTAGAACTAATCCCTGATAATAGTTCGATCATTATCGGAACCGGTAGTACTATCTTAGAACTAGCGATTCTTCTGTCTGAGAAATCCGGCTACAAAATTTTCACTGACTCTCTCCCTGTAGCGAGTTTGTTAATCAATTCAAAGAATCAAGTTTTCTTATTTGGTGGAGAGTTACGCGAACCGAGCTCCTCTGTTTTCGGAGGCTGGACTGTTTCACAAATTGAGCAAATCCAAGTAGATCTTTGTTTTCTTGGAACAGATGGTTTTAGCAATCTTGATGGTCCAACAAGCCCTTCTTCCTCTGATGTCTTTGTAGATCAAGCAATCATACGACATTCCGAGAAGCGATATATTTTGGGTGATTACACTAAATTCGAACGAAAAAGTCTATACAAGATTTGTGGTTGGTCTGACATTACTGCCATGATCACTAACAAAGAAGCCGATGAAGAAAAAATAAAAAAACTAGAAACGGTGACCCAAGTGATCACATGTTGATACTTGGTTTTCACAACCTAAAAACTTCCAAAACCAAAAGTAGCCCGTGGAATCGATCCCACGGGCTACTTTTGATAGCAGTTATTTCGTTTTGGAAACACTAATTAACTCAACTTCTAATTGTTCAAATAATTCTTTATCTTTTTCTGTAACAGATTGATCCGTAATGATAAAGTCGATGTCTTTAGTTTCAGCAACTTGATTCAAGCTTACATTTCTATATTTTGTATGATCAACCAGTACAATTTTTGTCTGGCTCTTTTGAAACATCTCTCTTGAAATTTCAGCTTCGCCAAGATTGTGATTCGTTAACCCAAATTCTGGATCAACTCCTCCACCACTAAAGAAACCATAATTTACTGATAACTTATCCATGTTGCTCAAACCGAAAGAGCCTGATAACGAATCCTCATTCTTTCTCAATAGGCCACCTAGGACAATAATGTCAATGGTCGGATTCTTCAGAAGCAGATTTACAATTTGAATCGAATTTGTAACAACCGTCACATTGCCCATTTTAAGAATCTCTTCAGCTAAACAATAGACTGTGGTCCCGTAATCTAAGTAAATCGAATCATTGGGTTCGATGAATGAGATGGCCTTCTGAGCAATCATTTGCTTCTCCTCATAATTTTCAAGTTTGCGTTTTTCATACGTTGACTTGAGTTTTGAGTTTTCGATTACTGCTCCACCAAGAACCTTTCTTATTAACCCCTGCTTTTCCAATTCATAAAGATCCTTTCGGACCGTTTCCCGAGTCACCTTAAGATCCTTGCTCAATTGATTGATTTTTACAGAATAATTTTCTTCTAAATAGTCTACGATAAATTTCTTTCTATCCGCTGAATTCACTGTAATCCTCCTGCTCTTCTACTTCCTTCTTTGATGATAGCACAGTTATCCAACGAATGAGAACGATTTCGATAATTGTTAGAACTCAATATTTTGGTATAAAAGTCTGCCTGCTTTAATCGTTGCCATTGGTATCAAAAGTTCCTGACCGATTTGTTTTCCACCATGCCGGTCCTCAAAAAGAATATCCGTTTGTTTCATTTTTACAATGCTGATATCGGCTTGAAAACCTGGAGCTAATGAACCAATTTTATCGTCTAGCTTCATTAATTTTGCTGGAAGTACTGTACACTTTTCAATCAATTCATCGATCGTAAATCCAAAACTTTTGTACAGCGATATCGTATATAAAAGAGAGAAAATTGGTTTCTCATAGTAATTAAACTGAACGAGGTCTGTTCCCAGCAAATCAGGTTTGAAGCCTTGCTCCATAGATTCACGGATCATCTTAAATGAGAAGGCACTCCTGCCGCTTGCCACATCGAACAAGACACCTCTTTTCTGGGCTTCAAATAATTCTGGATAAATAAAGTTATGTTGATTGAATATGGTTTGACCCGTTTGCTGATAGATGTGAATCCAAGTATCCTTTTTTCGCAAGAGACTCGCGATCTCAGGGATTGGAACGTTTGGATTCTTAACGTGAACAGCTACTGGACAGTCAAGCTCTTCTGCTAGTTCAATTGTTTTTGCTAAAGGTGTAATCCCCATCTCTCCACAAGAGGCTTCTTCCATTCTAATTTTCAATCCTATCAAAGTATCCTTGTGCTTTCTAAACAAATATCTGATCGTATCACGATCATAAAAACTTGGATCAATATTCTCGATATATTTTTCCGTTGTTATACCTGTGCTGGAGATATTCAGAAAAGCTTTAATATCTACTTTAGACTGTAAAATAGTTTGATTATAGAATGAAGTAAAATTCGCTGATCCAGCCGTACCTTGATCGATTGCACTGGTCACTCCATTCGGAAGAAGCATCAGGTCTGGAGAGTAACCAGCCTCACTCCCGCCTTCATACAAATGTGTATGTCCTTCTATTAATCCTGGAAAAACATAACACCCAGTCGCATCAATTATCTTCTTTGCACGCATTTCTCCCTTACCATCGATTTTTGGGAGAACGAACATTTCATTCTTCACATAAATATCCTGTTTCTTATGGATCTTTCTAAGAGGATCCACGACGATTCCGTTTTTTACTATTAAATCATATACCATACATCCACCTGATTTCTAATTTGAGAGACACCTAAAATCCAAGCAAGTTCAATACCCATTTTATTGGCAGTAAAAATAAATGTTCCGGATTCCCACCAGCAATCAACTTAGCACCTTCAGGCAGGTCAATACCTGATGAAACAACTAGAGCGGTAATTTGTGGTGACAAAGCAGTAATTACATACAATTGCGTGCAATAAAAGATAATCATTATCACTAAAGCTCTGAATAGATTCCCTTTTGAATATTGCACACAAGGAACACAGAAATAAATCAGGCCTGTGAGTGAAATAATGGGTAAAAATTCATTTCCTGGCAATACTAACGCTAATAAAATAGCAACTGGAATCATAATAGTTGAACACGCGATTACCACAGGATTTCCTAATCCCAAAGCAATATCCATCCCAATCAGTAATTCTTTACGATGGAATTTATTTTTTACAAAAGTAGTGGCAGCCTTAGAAATCGGAGATAATCCCTCCATCAAAATCGATACCATTCTAGGTAATAAGATCATTGAAGACGCTACTCCAACCCCTGTATTAATGACAGTTGCTAAAGGCAGCCCTCCAACCCAACTAATTACCACTCCAATAATAAATCCTAAGAACATTGGTTCACTCAAAATTTTGATATTTTGCACTTTTTCAGGATTTATATCGATATCTCTTACCTTTGGAATCTTGTCGATTAGGCGATTGATGAAATATGCCAGAATCATCGTGAACATGTTCGGCAGTGTTGTACAGCTCGTCCCCTCTAATCCGTAATACTCCTGCCACGAATCCGAAGTTTTATCTGCGATCACTAAAATAATTACTGCGAATATTGCAGAGACCAGTAATGCGATTAAAAGATTGTCACAGACCAAATAGGCTAAGCTTCCAGCCAAAATCAAATGAAACATGTTCCAAATATCAATGTTCAAGGTCTTGGTTCGATTAAGAACCAGCATAAGAATATTAACTAATATGGCTACAGGTATTACCAACGCGGCAATCGGACTGGACCAAGCGGCAGCACCAATAGTTGGAAACCCAACATCCATAATTGGGAACGGCTTGCCTACATTTTCCGCTAAAGCCGTTGCTGCAGGAGACAATGTTGTCCCCAGCAAATTGATAATTACGTTGATTCCTTGAAATCCTATTCCGACCATCAACCCTGATTTCAAGGCCTTGAATAGAGACATTTTAAATACTAGTGCTAAGACAATTAAAAACAAGGGCATAATAACTGTTGGACCGAGAGCATCCGTAATATACTTTGTCACTTCTAATAGTTTTTCCATCAATTCCACCTCTTATTCTTCTGAGGGTATTCATACCCAAACAACCAACAACAAAGAATGCAACCATTTCTCGAGAAGTAAAACAATATATTGTAATCGTTACCAATATACCAACATATAATTTTGCATATGCAAATATTTTTTTAAAATAAATCGCTTAACGCAAAATTTAGTTTGCACGCGGCGATTCGTATTAACCTTAATCAATCGAGGCATCTGCTTTTGAATGCATCAAAAAAAGCTCCAAAACGGTTATCCTTTAGACAATCGTTTTGCAGCCCTTTTCTATTTTTTTGCATATGCCAAATATCTAGCATCTTGTTTTGACAAATGAAGACTCGTTTATTAAATCTTTTAGCTATTCAAAATCGGCATGTCTAGCAAACATAGCTTCTGAGGTTTCGCCAAGGTCGTCCATCAGGTTTAAAACGACACTGTCGAAAGTCAAAAATGCTAATTGTTCGAAAGCCGACCCCATTGGTTGTGCAAACTGATTTGTATTCCGTTCATTCTCATTTTTCGTAGTACCTGGCAGTATTAAAATGGAAGAAGCTAAGTTACCAATAGTAGAATCAGCCTTCATCGTTACCAATGCTATATTAACACCATTATCAGCAGCTTTTTCAGCTAAAGATTTCAAACTCCCTGTTTCTCCAGAGCCAGAGCAAATGATTAAGAGATCGCCAGAATGTGAATGAGGTGAGCTGGTTTCACCAACAATACTCACATCAAACCCTAAGTGCATAAGGCGATTGGCAAATGCTTGGATGGCAATACCTGATCTCCCCGCTCCTGAAAGAAAGATATGCTTAGCCTTTTTGATCTCAGCAAGAAAAGCGGTAATTTGGTCAGTATTCATCTTTTCAGCATTTTGTGTAAGTTCGTTTAGGATAGTTAAAGTATAATTTTTCAATTCGTACCTCCTATATTTCTGTCAGCGCAGTTTTTAAATTATTGATCTTTTCGATTTCTTGGCCCTGTTCACCAAAAATATAGCCGCCAGATACAAACATATCAGTCCCTGCTTTCGCACAAAGTTTAATCGACTCACTATCGATCTTACCATCAACCTCAATTAAGAAATCATAATCATCAGATTGCCTTAGGCGAATGAGCTCACCAATTTTAGCAACCGTCATTGGAATAAACTCCTTATTCGGTCTGCCAGGATTGATCGTCATGACTAACACCAGATCGACTTCCGATAAAATAGGGGCAATCAATGATACTGGGGTTGCCGGATTAATAGCAACACCTACCTTCTTTTCTTGTTCTTTGATCATCTGAATAATATGCATCCCATTGTTGGTTGCTTCCGCATGAAACGTAATAGCATCGGCACCAGCCGCTAGAAAAGCCGGTATGATTTTTTCAGGCTGCTCCACCATCAAGTGAACATCCAACAAAGTATCATCAAGCTCTTTTAACTCTTTCACAATGCTCGGCCCTGAAGCCATATCCGGTACAAAGCAGCCGTCCATCACATCCACATGAAGCCATCGAATATCCGTCTCCTTTAAGATTCTCAACGTATCTTTCAAGCGACTGATTTTCGAACTAAATAACGAAGGCGCCAAAATAAACTCTTTCATTAAATCTATTCCCCCATCATCACTACGTTAATTGTCCGATCTCTTTCCCGTAAACGATCCCAATCAACAAAATAGACCCGTCCTAATGATCCGATCTGAAGCTCGCCATTTTTTAAAATCAATGACTGTGAATTGGTCCCATAAATAGATGCTTTCAAATGAGCATCTGTATTCAGCATCACCCACTTTTCCGCAGGATAATTAGGGTCACTTAGCGATGTTCCAAAGGCAATATGTTCTGGTCCGGGACTATGGTATTGTCCTTCGGTTACCATCATTGGGGCAATTTTTTCCATCACTTCGTTAATATCAACGTGTAACAGATCATCTCCGAAATAATTGACATCATGCATTGTTTCTTCATAGAAAAAGGAACAAGTAGTATGGGGTGTAGTAATAGTCATAAGCCCGTCTTTTAACCCCGACTTGTGTGTGATTTCGACTAGGTCCTCACGAAGATCATGATAAGAAGCACGACCTGCTACTGTGTGCAATTTGATTTCGTCGTGTTTAATCATTTATTTCAAATCCAATCGGGCTTCAACAGCTTCGAGTATCTTGTCTGCACCAACTCCTGTCAACAAGCCTAATCCGTTGATTACCTTATCTTTAACAGAATCTGGAACAATCGTCGTGCTGACGACCGCATCATACTCATCCATCTTATTTAATTCATCCGCAATTTTAGATTGATAGATTTTGACCTGATCCGTATAATTCTCCGCTGCTAACCATTTATTGATTTTTGATACCGCAATTGTTGAGGTCGCATGACCTGCACCACAGATGACTAATAATTTTTTCATGTTTAATTCCCGCTTTCTTTTATTTATGCTTCCTGAACACTTTTTTCTTTGCTTCCTTTAAGCTTGTTAAAGTAGAGCATCCCTACTAGAATCACTACACCCAAAAGGAGAATACCGAAGATTCCTAGCCTTTGTGCCAATAATACAAACAGTCCAGCTGGCCATAAGCCACTCAATAGCATAGTTACCGTGCCTGATGTGCCCACATCGAAGTTTGCCATTGCAAAAAGATCCGTAACTATAGGAGCCAACCAAGTGGATAGATAAAAAGTCATGATCAAATACAGAGAACACCCTACTAATGAACGAATAATATTTCCTTTAAAATAGGGAACCATCAAACAGATCGCAAATGTGAAGAAGGCCAAATCACCAAATGGCAAAACTTGATTTCCAGGTAAAACCACCGCAAGCAGCAATGAGATTGGTACTAATAATAATGAAGTAGACATAACTGTTGGATGTCCAACCGTTAAAGCTGCATCCATCCCAATGTTTACTACCCGACCATTTAGCTTTTTATCGGTAAAGTGCTTAGCTGCTTCTGCGATCGGTAGCAATCCTTCCATGAACATTGCGACCATTTTAGGCATAACCTTCATAACTGCCGCTGTTTGCATCCCGAGTAAACCAACACCCGCTGCGTCATATCCTGCTAAAATCCCTACAACGATCCCGATTATCAATCCAATAACGACTGTGTCCCCGAAAACACCAAATTTCTTCGTCAAACTTTCGGCATCCGCATCGATTTTATTAAATCCTGGAATGCGATCAAAAATCCAGTTCATCGGTTTAGCAAATAAAACACCAGATAATGCCATCATATGAGTGATCGCGATTCCTGGATAGCCAAAGAACTCACTGACCTCTTTTTGGGCGGCATCTGCTAAGAACCATTGTAGAAGAACGGCAACGATCGCACCGATAATCCCAAACCAGAAATTTCCAGTTACAGTTTGAACAAGCAAACCTAAGAAAATGGGAAACCAAAAATTCCAAATATCAACATTCAGCGTTTTAGTCCAACCCAGCATTACTAAAAGAAAGTTCAAAATCAATGAGATTGGAATCATCAATATTCCGAGTGATGTCGAAAAGGCTAAGGGACCGCCAACCCCAACCCCAATATCAAGAACATTTAAAGAAGTACCAAATTTTTCACCCATTTGCTGGATGGCACTTCCCAAACCACCAGACAGTAAATCCAACACCAATCCTAATCCAATATTCCCGATTCCAACCGTTATCCCGGAAATAAACGCTTTCCCCGGCTTCAATCCAAAGAATAAACCAATAATAAAAATGATAACCGGTAAGAAAACTGTAGATCCTAATCCAATAAACCATTCAATACCATGCATAATAGCATCCATTAACTTTTTCCTCCTTGATCGTCTAATAAACTCCAGAGTCACTTAGTAGTTTGATAAATTCTTCCTGTGATGATAACTCTTGCAGCTTTTTGACCTTCTCTTCTTCTGTAAAGAGTGTCATTAGATTTTGCAGCGTTTCTACTTGTTCATGCGGACTTGCCATCGCCAGCATGAATACTAAATTCACTTCAATGTCATGATTTTTATCCGTCATATCTTGAAAGATAACCGGTTCATCCAATGATGCAAAACAGATTTGAGACTTATTAACATAAGCAGAATCGGTGTGTGGAATTGCAAAACCAACACCATTAAACTCCAAACCAGTTGGGTATTCCGATTCTCTTGCAGTAATTCCATCGATATAGCTTGCCTTGACACATCCGGCTTGATAAAGCTCTTTATACATGCTTCTAAATAGTTGCTCTTGATTTTCAGGTTTGGTATGAAACAAACACAATCCTTGATCAAAAAACATTTCAAATTCCTCCAGTACTGAAAATTTGTAAAAATTGTTCGGTAGACTTTATTTTTACAAGTGCATCAACTTTTTTCTTCTCATCGATAAATTGATAAAGTTCCTCAACAACCTCTCTGATTTCTTGTAAGTCTTCTTCTCCGAGGTTCACCATGATAATTAACTTCACATTTCGGTCACCCCAATTAATTGGTTTTCTAAGTGTGACAAAGTAAATGTGCGATTTCATGATCGTTGTTGGATCAGCATGAGGCAATGCCGCCCCACTATCCAAATTAGTATTTCCAATTTCTTCTCGCTCAAAGACAGATTTTCTAAATGCTGGTGTAACAAATTGGCATTTTTCTAATTCGTCTATCATGCTATTTAAGCAGTCGGCTTTACTAGAAAAATCTGCTTGTAGCTCAACCAAATCTGTTTTGATGTACTTGTTTAATGTCTCTGTTACGAAATTGCTATCTAATGAGTCTGTTACTCCAAAGGGATCTCCTTGTATCAGATATTTAGTATAAGCTTCCATAATCTTGATATAGTCTTGATCACTTACCAAAGGAGTTACTTTTACAAAAGGAATTTTTGACTGTGGAATATCAATGGAACTGATAATCAAATCAATATTTTCTTTATCACTCTGATTAAACTTTTCCATTGTCGATATTTCGACATTGTCGTGAGCAGGTATAAACTTCCGCACTTTTGAAAAGATAAATTGGGCAGAAGACATTCCATATTGGCAAACGATGATAATATTATTTGCTTTGGACTGACGATCCAGTGCAATTTGGAAGTGGATAAGGATTAATGAAATTTCATCATCATTCAAAATCACATCATACTGTTGCTCCACAATTACCAGTGCATACCAGACGATACTAAAAAGCTCAGAATATTGATCACGAATACTTTCCAGTAATGGGTTTTCAATCCGAATTCCACGTTTCAATCTCAGGATCATGGCTGGAATATGATAAAGCAGCGAATTAAATAGGTGTTGATCTTGAGTCAAATCAACTTTTTCGATTTTACTCATTCGGGAAATCAGCCGATAGACTAAATCGACATATGCATCATCGCTAGCCTTCGCTTCGGTTGTTACTCGGTGAGCAAAAAGTTGTCGAGATAAGTAATCCTTATCTGCTTCACTAAAAATGAGTCCACTTTCTTGTGAGATTTGTTCAATCATTTCATTCGCAACGACAAAAGTCTCCATGTAACGAATACTGCTGAAAAGATAGTCATTTTCGCTTTCAACATGATAGCCTAGCTGAATTCGTCGACATTGAACTAAAACAGTTGTCATCAACGATTCCATATAATAATCAGAGACATTTTCTGTGAGCTTTTGAAAATTTGTTAGCAGCACCTTGAATATTACTTCTACAAGCTGTTTTTCGAAGAAGTGACCCATCTTGAATTTAATGGATTGTTCTTCTAAGAGACTTGAAAAATGTGAGACTAACTGCTTGGCTGCTGGTTGAATCTTATTCTCCGGCCCTTGAGTGCTCAATCCATCATTATTAGATATGATCTCAATGTTATTTACAGCAATCGTTTCATTGATAATCTTCAGATCGTTATAAAGAGAAGTTTTACTCACTAAATACTGATCTGATAGCAATTCTAGGGTCGGGGTATACTCTTCAAAAAACACACTTCGTATGATTTTGATTCTCCGATTAACTGGAGAGAGTTGATCTTGAGAAAGCTCGTCTTCTAGTTCATTCAGAAATCTTATTTTTGCTTCTTCTTGCCCTGATAAACGAATCCCCACTGACGGAAGTCTTTCGATATCAATAGAATAGGGCTTGACGAAAAGTCTCAATGTCTCCAAATCTTGAAATACTGTTTTAGTTGAGACAGACAATTTTTTACTGTAAAAAGAAGCAGGTAAAAATTCATCATGTTCAATTAGCAAGCGCGCAAGTTTAATTTGCCTTTTGTTCATGGGTATCACCTTTCTGTTAGCTAACGTTCTTCCTTACACGTTTAAGATACCATGCAGTATAAGCGCTAACAATTACATAAGGTTCCTTATCTATTGTGGAAGTTCTTTGAAAGTCCATAAGAAACCACTTAGTTTACCAATCTTTAGTTACAACTATATAAATAAAAGAAAAAACGCAAGTTTTAGAATAAAAATTAGGATTTACGTTTAGTAATTAAAAGACCTGTTAGTTTAATGATTAAAAATAATTGTACAAGGGCCCATTAAAATGATGTCACGATTTGGTTCGATTGAATCATAAAAATGAGTAATTAAGTTTAGTTATGATTCGATAAAATATTTGCATAAAAAATAAGCCCTCAGGTTATCATTTTACATAGATACTCTGAGGGTTCATTTACTTTTCTATAAATTCTATCTTTGACAAGGTGAAGACTTATATAGTGTTTGTATCAGAAATTTTCGTAAACCAATAATAATATCATCATTTATGATACGGCTCCCCCGCATTAATCCTAAACGCCCGATAAATCTGCTCCACCAAAATCAACCGCATCAGCTGATGTGGATAAGTCATCTTACCAAATGAAATCTGCGCGTTGCTGCGTTTTAGGACTTGGTCACTTAGTCCTAGTGAGCCGCCGATGACAAAAACGAATTGGCTTTTGCCGCTGGTTTGCAATTTGTCTAGCGCGGCAGCGAAGTCTTCGCTGCTAGGATTTTTGCCATTGATGGCTAGGGCGAAGACGTATTCTTGTTCTTTGATCTTCGCAAGGATGCGTTCTCCTTCTTTTTCTTTGACTTGGATCATTTCGGCATCGCTGAGTTTTTCTGGTGCCTTCTCATCTGGGACTTCGACTAGCGTGATCTTGCAATACTTCGATAAGCGCTTCGTATATTCTGAAATTCCTTGAACGAGATATTTTTCTTTTAATTTTCCCACAGAAATAATTTTGATGTTCATCATATTTCACCTTTTTCATTATAGTTTCTTTTGCTTATTAAACTTTTCCACCGAACAAAACAGTTAAAAACAGAAGTCTTTGTCTTTTTCCACGTAGTTATGCACACTAATCACAGGTTTATCCACAGTTTTTCGGATATTGATTCCCTTTTTGTAAGGAATCCTCTATACAAACATACGTTTTCCACCGAGTTATCCACTTTATCCACATTTATGTGGATAAAAAAACTAAATCAATTAACAAACTTTTTCCTTAGTTTTCCACTAATCTTGTGGAAAACAAGTTTTTTCATCATTTATCTATATTTTCCTACGAAACTTTTTCATAAAAAAGTCAAATCGCTGTAGTAGACTTACCTTACAATAAAATACTATACTTAATATAACGTATAACACAGTAGAGGTGGAGTAAATATGATGAGAAAAGATATTACACCAAAAAAATCTCCAGGTTTTTTTAGGCGCTTTGGGACCAGCTTATTAGGCGGTGTTCTTGGTGCTGTTTTAACAATTGGGATTTTTTATGTAGCGAATGGTTCGCTGCTTGCACCGAATAACCAAAATGCTAGCGGTTCACCAAGTGCTGGTAATACAAAAGTCAGCAACATGAAGGTGGATGTAAATTCAGATATTACTGATGCGGCTAGTAAAGTACAGGATGCGGTTGTCTCTGTTATCAACTTGCAAAAACAACAGTCACAAAGTGGTTTAGGCGGCTTCTCTGACTTTTTCGGCGGAAATGACAATCAACAGTCACAGGAAGATAGCGGACAGCTTGAAGAAACATCAGAGGGTTCTGGGGTCATTTACAAGCTGGAGGGCAAAACAGCCTACATCGTAACCAACAATCACGTGGTGGAAAAACAGGATGGTTTAGAAGTCTTGTTGAAAGACGGTTCAAGAGTTAAAGCAACCTTGGTGGGAACCGATTCTTATACTGACTTGGCTGTCTTAAAAGTCGAATCAGACAAAGTGGCAGATATCAAACCAGCAACCTTTGGTGATTCTGACAATCTAAAAGTTGGTGAACCAGCCATCGCCTTAGGTTCTCCTTTAGGCTCTCAATATGCAAATTCCGTAACATCGGGGATTATTTCTTCCTTGAATCGTCAAGTCGTCAACCAAAATGATGAAGGTCAAACGGTGAATATCAACGCGATCCAAACAGATGCGGCGATCAATCCTGGGAACTCCGGTGGTCCATTAGTCAATATGGCTGGACAAGTAATCGGAATCAATTCAAGTAAAATTGTTCAAACGGAATCAAATGTTAGTGTGGAAGGAATCGGCTTCGCCATCCCAAGTAACGATGTCGTGAATGTTATCAACCAATTAGAAAAAGACGGCAAAGTGGTTCGCCCAGCTTTAGGTATCACAATGGTCAACCTGTCTGATCTATCGACGGAACAAGTCAGCGAAATTGTCAAAGTTCCTAGCTCTGTTACCCAAGGGGTCGTAATTAACAGCGTTCAATCTTCTACACCAGCGGATCAAGCGGGCCTGAAGAAATACGACGTGATTACCAAAATCGATGACACAGACGTTTCAACTGGCGTCGAATTGCAATCTGAATTGTACAAACACAAAGTTGGCGATACCGTGAAAATCACTTATTATCGCAAGGATAAAAAAGAAACGGTTTCTGTTAAATTAAGTATTGATGCCAATTCTTTGAAATCGAACTCACAGCAACAAGGGAATAACTAAATAAAAAATCCGTTGAGAAATATTTCTCAACGGATTTTTTATTTCCCTACTTCAAACTTCTCACCAGTTTTAGCATCTTCAGCCAATACTAAAATGCCCTTCTTCTCAGGCGCATTTGGTAAATGCAGTTCTCTGGCTGAACAGATCATGCCAAAGCTTTCTACGCCGCGTAAGCTGCCAGGCCAAATCATTTGTCCATCGGGCATCATCGCGCCAGGCTTTGCGACAACGACTTTTTGTCCAGTTTCGATATTAGGAGCACCGCAAACGATTTGCAACGTTTCTCCACCGTCAATTTCTGTTTCGGTAATATGCAAATGATCTGAATCTGGGTGATCGATACACGATTTTACATAGCCCACGACAAATTTTGGTGAAAGATCTGCCACCAAGCGTTCTTCAAAACCGGATTGCTTTAATTGTTCATTCAAGACTTCAATATCTTTTTCTGATAGCTCAACTTGTCCATTGCCATGGATGGTTAAGTAGTCGGAAACATTGAAAAAGTTCCAAGCGACGGTTTTCCCATCGGTTGTCTGAACACGGGCAACCGTGCCCTTTCGTTCGACAGAATTTTCCTTGTTTTCATCATTTTTGACGATGACCATTAAGGTATCGCCGACATTTTGTTTATTATACGCAAAAATCACGTTTTTACCTCCAGTCGTATTCCTCTCGTATCTTAACAAATCTGACAGGACTTTTGCATGAGATTTTTTTCATTTCTAGCTCAGCAAACAAACTTCATCAGCAAGAAGCAAACTTTAAAAAGCAATTTTAACGAGTTTGCCAATCCATCCCGATCCTCTTTTTTTCAAAATAAAAAGCTGGTCAAGCCAGCTTTTATTCAGCACTTGGATGAACGATCAACACGTCACATAAGGCTTCTTTGATCACATAGCTGGCAACACTGCCGGTCATGAAGCGTTCTACCGCATTCAAACCCGATTGTCCAACCATCACTAAATCAATGTCGTATTTCTCTGGCAGGGTTCTCGCCATCGCTTCTTTGGCTGATCCATAGGCGATAATCCCTTCGATCTTGTTGTAGCCATATTCTTTGCCAAAGGCTTTGCATTCATTGATCAGATTTTTCGCATCGGCGGTTAATTGATCCATGATATTTTCATTTAAAGGCGAATAACTCATGAACGTATAGACTTGATGATCGATCACATTGGCCGCATAAACGGTTCCGTGATTGCGTTTTGCCACAGCCAGCGCTTTTTTGAAGGCTTCCATGGCTTGATCGCTGCCGTCAATTCCGACTAAGATGTTTTGATATGATTGTGTAAACATAACAATCTCCTACCCTTCTACTCGTTGCAAAAAGCCAGCGATTTCGTCTTTTGTTTTGCGATTTTTATTAACTAATCGACCTAATTCTTCTCCGTCATTGATTACGACAAAACTAGGAATCCCAAAGATATTCCACTCGGCTGCCACATCAATATATTCGTCCCGATCGACTTGGATAAATTGAAACTGCGGAAATGCTGCTTCGATCTCTGGCATCTGCGGTTTGATGAAGTTGCAATCACCGCACCAATCAGCAGTAAAGAAAAACACATTCTTGCCTTTTTCCGCATAACCAGCTAACTCTTCAATACTTTTAGGGATAATCATAGCGTCACGACCTTTTCATTTACTACCTCTGATTATACACTTTTCATTCTTTTTGAGAAAGAAGCGAACTCTCCCATTCCTATAATCATTCCCTTTTATCTAAAATAATGACGTATAATTTTCAAATTCGTTTGTAACAATGGTAAAATAAGGCGTACACACAAAACTATATTTGACTAGAAAATAGATGAACGACAAACAAGGAGGTCTATGCTATGGAGAAAACAAAAAGATTCGCGCAAGGCTTGGCTATCGGTTCAACGATCGGTTTAGCTGCAGGCATCGCAGCAAATCACTATTATCGAAAAAAACAAAAAATGTCCCCAGACAAGGTCTTGGATCAAATCAAAGCGGCTTTTCTGAAAGAAGGACCAATCGAAGGCTCTTGGATTTCCTTCGACACTGAGCACATGCAAAAATTCGCTATCACAATGGATATTCTTTCTGGCGGAATCACTCGGACAGAAGATGATCACTTGGTCGCTTATGAATTTAAAGCTGATGCTAAAACCGGTGCGGTATTAAGTATCGATCGTATCATTAATGACTAAAGCGTAGGTCGAAAAAATCGGCCTACGCTTTTACTGTCTGTATAAATAGTTTATTCCTTTTTTAGCTCATTGTTTTTGCCAAAGTCTCAACAAACCATTGTTCAAACTGCTTTGGATCAACCTTAGTCGCCACTTCCGCATTTGCTGGTAAATGCAAATAGTTCTCTAGATCAACTAGTGATGCACCATAGCTCAATGATGGAGTTGTTTCAATCTCAACTCTAGTAGAAACAAGCTCAAACATCTCCGGCTTTAGAATTAAAGCGATTGCCAGCGCATCATACATATTTAGTCCTGATACCAAACTGCCGCTGCGATAGTTCGTAAATAATTGATGGATCATCTTACCGATTTCTCCGAAGTTGCGAATCTTATCTGTAGTTTCTGGCATAATTTTGGCTTGATTGCCTACTTCTAATGGTGCTACTTGGATCGGTACGCCGCTGTTGAAAACGATCTTTGCCGCTTCCGGATCGGCGGCAAAATTAAATTCAGACAACACACCATAATTTCCTCGCCCTAAGCTGCCGCCCATCACAACGATGCGATCGAGCTTCGGCAAATCTTGGGGATAAAGATGAATGAACAACGCGATATCGGTTAAGGGGCCGATCCCAACTAGAATCGTCTGCTCTTCTTGGCTCACGATCTCATGCATCGCTGCAACAGCGGTTTGGGATTCATCCGCTAAAATAGTAGCTTCAGGAAAATCATAGCCATCCATCCCCGACTCTCCATGAATCTCACTGGCATCGATTGCTTCTCTTAGCAACGAATGTGAACTTCCCAAAACAACTTCAGGGGACTTTTTCAATAGAGTTAATAATTTTTCCGTATTTGATTTTGTATGTTCTAAATTGACATTGCCAAAGGTTGGGCAGATTAGTTTTACCTCCAGCTCTTCACTAAAAAGGGCTAAGACAATCGCTACGGCATCATCGATTCCCGGATCGGTGCTTAAAATGATTGGTTTTCTCTTCATAGGGTACTCCTTTAAACGTTCTCAAAAAAGCATACAACAAGATCGGTATTTAAGCCAATCGCAGACAGCTAGCTCAGTTTGAAGGAAAGTCATTTTCCCAAAAACGGGAAAAATGACCTTATCTTCGTACGCATATCATCACGCTAAACAGTCTGTTTTTTGTATTAACGAAAACTATTAATTACAAGTTACTCTTTGCAAACTGCAAAAAGCGTGACTGACAAAAAGGGCTCGCAATTAAGAACTTGCGAGGCCCATTTCAATAATCAATTATTTAACCAAACGATAAATCGCATCTGCGTAGATCACAGCAGAGTTCAAAATGTCTTCAACAGACATATATTCGTTGGCTTGGTGCATGGTATCTTCAAAACCTGGGAATTGTGCGCCGTAAGCCACACCGCGTTCTAGTAAACGACCGAATGTGCCGCCGCCGATGACTTTTTCTTCCCCTTTGATGCCTGTATGTTCTTCGAAAGTATCTAGCAAAGTAGCAACCAAAGGATCATCCGCTGGTACATAGTGAGGCAGCATATGGTGTGCGCCTTCTGTTACTTTCACATCTGAACCGAATAATTCTTCTAATTTTGCTTTGATCTCATCGTTAGTTGTACCTTTAGGGTAACGGAAGTTCAACGTGATCCGGTTATCGTTTTCTTGACCATCTTTGAAGCTGAAGATTCCAGCGTTCATTGTCAATTCACCCATTTTTTCATTGTTGAAGTCAACGCCTAATTTTTTACCATAGACATCTTCATGGATGTATTTTGCACTGTTTTCGATGAAGGCCTTAGCACCTTTGTCGAAATCATAGTTATTTAAGAAGACTGCTAAGAAAGTACCAGCGTTGGTTCCTAATTGAGGGCTGGCACCATGAGCTGCTTTCCCGTCTAAATGTAAGGTAACGGTTGAACCAGCAACATCTGCTTTACCGCTAACCGGGTTGTTCTCTACATAGTCTGCAAATTCTTTGGCTAATTTTTCCGCAGCGTCTGCATCGGCAACTTTTACTTCTGCCACAGCATTGCCAGGAACCATGTTTTCACGCAAGCCTGCTTCGAAGCTTACTAAAACATAAGAAGTGCCATTTGTTCCGTCAAAATGAGGGATCATGGTTACGTTCCCTTTTTCACCATTGATGATTGGGAAATACGCATCTGGTGAGAAGCCGAAATCAGGTTTTTCTTCATGTTCGAAATAGTAGTCCATATCTCCCCAGCCGCTTTCTTCGTCAGTACCGAAGACAAAACGGATTTTTTTAGAGATTGGTAAGCCTAATTCTTTGATGATTTTTACTGCATAATAAGCCGCAACTGATGGGCCTTTGTCATCGCTTGAGCCGCGAGCGTACAATTTGCCGTCGCGAATTTCTGGTTCGTAAGGATCTGAATCCCAACCGTCGCCAGCTGGTACCACATCTAAGTGACCGAAGATTCCTAAGGTTTCATCGCCGTCACCGTAATCAAAATGGCCGGCATAATTGTCGACGTTTTTTGTTGTGAAGCCATCGCGTTCTGCGATTTCAAGCATTTTTTCTAATGCTTCCACCGGTCCAGGTCCGAATGGTGCTTCTTTAGTTGCTTTGTCGTCTTCACGTTCACTCTTGATACGCAATAAAGTGAATAGATCCGCTAATAGATCATCTTTACGTGCTTCGACTTCTTTCTTAAAATCGATTGTCATTGAAAGATTCCTCCTTATTCGATGCGAATGCCAAATATCCAACTAGATATCTCATCAACTGCTAGGCGAGCTCGTGGATAACGAGATTGCATACTATAAACAATACGAAATGTCGAGCCTACTCTAATGAAGAGGTAAAATTTGAGTCAAATTTTCTTATTGTCGTTGGCATACGATTCCACTAACGTATTAGAAATACGAAGTAGAACTCGCAACTGACATTCTTTAATTTAAACCACTTTAATGATAGCACTCTATTCAATAGAATAAAAATGAAAACTCTTTAATATTTGTTAGGAAAATTTCTCCTTTTTCCCTTATAATGATACCCATAGTGAATTTTATCTTGAACGGTTTATTCGCTACGATTTATAGGATGAAAGCAGGTGACTAGATGGTCCAATTAAATAAAGACATCTTACATAAAGTGATTACGAAAAGGCCCGAGAATTCTCATAAGGGAACCTTTGGACGAGTGGTATTGATTGGCGGCAATCACCAATATGGCGGTGCGATCATCATGAGCGCCGAAGCATGTATCAAAAGTGGCGTAGGACTCACTACTGTCGTCACTGCTGAAAAAAATCATACTGCACTTCATACTCGTTTACCAGAAGCAATGGTATTGGATTTCAATGAGACGAAGACGCTTTATCAAGTATTAGAAAAGGCCGATGTCATTTTGATTGGTCCTGGTTTAGGACTAGCAAAGGAAATGGCAATGCTGTTAAAAGAGGTTTTGACCAATCAACAGGCCGAGCAGTGGTTAGTGATTGACGGCTCAGCGATCACGCTGTTTAAGGACTACAAATTATCCCTAAAATTTCCTGAACAAACCATTTTTACCCCGCATTTAGCGGAATGGACACACCTAAGTGGTTTAAGCTTTATCCAGCAGACCGATGAAAATAACCGTGCAAAGCAAGCGCTCTTAGGCGCCAAGATCGTCCTAAAAAGTCATCGCACAACGATTTATGATGAGGCGGTCGCCTATTATCAAAATCCACTTGGTAATCCTGGGATGGCCACAGGCGGCATGGGGGACACTCTGGCTGGCATGATCACTGGTTTTCTCGCTCAGTTTGAAAAAAATACCGATACAATCGGTGCTGCTGTTTATCTTCATAGCTTGATCGGCGATGATTTGGCTGAAGAGAACTATGTAGTTTTACCTACAACCATCAGTGAGGCGCTTCCTCGTTATATGAAAAAATACGCCCTCGAAAGGAATTAATCATGGAAAAATATCCCGGCTATTCTCGCAAGCCTTTTTATTATGAAACCGATAAGATGGGCATCATCCACCACTCCAATTACATTCGCTGGTTTGAAGAAGCTCGCGTTGACGCTCTGAACTTTATGAATTGTCCCTTTGAAAAAATCGAAGCAGACGGTATTATGATCCCCGTCTTAGGAGTCAGCTGTGAATACAAGGAGATGGTTCGCTTTGGCGATGAAGTCCTGATTCAGCCTGTCGTTAAAAAATATACGGGCACCCGTTTGGATTTCGAATACCGTGTCTATAATGGTGAAAAATTAGTCACGACGGGAACGAGCCAACACTGCTTTATGTCCTATGAAACCAATCGTTTGGTGCAATTGCGAAAAACACATCCTGCGTTACACGAATTATTTTTAGACTATTACGAAACAACGAAAGAGGAATGCTAAAAAATAGCTGCCGACAATTGCCGGCAGCTATTTTTTCTCTGAGTATTTATACTGAAACGCTGTCTCCAGCAGTTTCTTCTGTGCTAGCCACTTCGTCATCGACCAATTTCTTATCGTAGGCACGAGCAAATGGTAAATAGATGACAAATGCTGCTACTGCACCGATAATCGCAACTAAAGCTGCTTTCCAGTCACCGCCAGTACTGATAAAGGCACCGACTCCGACTGGTGAAGGCCATGGCATATTAGCAATTACTGGACGAATCAATTCAAATTGGATCGCGAAGTAAGCAATTGATGCCGAAACCATTGGCGCCAAGAAGAATGGAATCGCCATGAATGGATTGTAGATCAATGGAATACCAAAGATCAACGGTTCATTGATATTGAAGAGACATGGAACGATTGAAGCCTTTCCTAATACCTTCAACTGTTCTGATTTAGCCATATAAACTAAGAAGAGACACAAGCCCAACGTCGCACCCGAACCTCCAATGGTTACGAAGGCATTTTGGAATTCACCAGCTAACGGAATATGCGCGCCATCAGCATTCAATGCCAAGTTTCCTAAAGTAATCGGAGCGATCAATGAAGAAATGATATTGGCACCATGAATACCTACGATCCACAACGCATGGATCAAGAAGTAGATGACCATAACACCGATCCAGCTGCTGGTTAATTTGGTTACGAAACCAAACGGAATCGCGATCAATTGGAAAATATCTGTATTAAAGAAGACTAAAATGCCAATAATGATTAAAATAACAAAAGCAACCACAAATGCTGGAATCAATGCGGTAAAGGCTCTTGATACGCCTTCTGGAACTTGTTCTGGCATTTTGATGACCCAATTTCTCTTCACACATAAACGATAAAGCCGAACAGCAATCACTGCCATGATAATTCCAGTAAAGATTCCGACTGTTCCTAAACGAGAGACCCCATCACCGCCGATTGCCCAGCCGTTGATAATTCCTTCGTCAAGGTTCGTCAAACGAACGATGCTGCCTTTTTCCATCATTAATTGCGGAATTGACAAGAAGAAAGCGAATATTGATAGTAACGCCCCTGTAATCGGCGCCATGTTCAATTCTTCTTCTTCAGCAATAATTTTCGTATATTCATAGCCTAATCCAACACAGAAATATAATGCCAAAATACCCATCGTTGTACTATTTGCTAACATATAAAGACTTTCAAATTTAAAGAAGGTTGAATTGAAGATCCCTTCTAGAAACGGAAAGGTCATTGGTAAAATATTGAACACTAAAAACATGGAACCGACAATTGTAAATGGAATTGCGCCCATACCAGCACCCATGATCGCTCGCACAACTTTTAGTGAGGCAATTTTCCCCATAGGGCCCATCAGGTTTTTCTCTAAAAAAGCAAAGACTTTGTTATTTGATCCGTCCATTTTTTAATCACCCTTTATTTATTATTTAGTTTACTGAACTCTGTAATATATGAGGCGTGTCTATCTTTCTGTCTATAAATGCTCTGAATGCGTTTTAAAATAATTCCTGACAACAACATACCGACTAATAAAATGCAACTGACAAATCCTTTGCTGGTTGCACTATTTGTGAAAAATGGAAAAACTTGTTCGAACCCAAAATTGGTTAAAACAGATACCAGTAGAACAAGATTGATTATTCCTTGGGTCATTTGATACAAGCGATGCCATTTTAACTGATTGCGAACATCATCTGATGGATAGCCGTAAAGACGCAAATGTTCTGCGATGGCAGGGACTGAAAGCACAATTAATCCCAGCGGCAGCAATGACCAAGCACTTCTGCTCATAGCCAAAGAAAGCAACCAATATAAATTAGTAAAGAAAAAACCAGCTAATAAGTATCTAAGTAGAAGGAAACGATTGTAGCGAAAATTCTTCAATGCCGTTTCTTTTTTTAATTGACTAACAGTTTCTTTATCCATCGTCTGTTCTCCTCTTTATTTCAAACTAATGACTATCATTTCTTACGATACTTTGCGATATAACGACAGCATCTCGATCGCAACTTCCCGTAAGGTCATAGTGGTCATCAGGTGATCCTGAGCGTGCACCATGATAATTTCCATTTCAATTTTTTCTCCGCTGGCATATTGCTGCAGGAGTTCGGTTTGCGCTTTATGCGCTTTGACTAGTGAATCATTTGCTTCGTTCAAATGTACCTCTGCTTCTTCATAGTTTCCTTCACGCATACTTTTGAAGCCTTCATGTACAAGTGTTCGGGCATCCCCACTACTCAAAATAATTTCAAATGCTGCTTCTTGTAATTTTTCTGAGTCCATTGTTTTCTCCTTCTACTCTCTTTTTTTAAATTGATCAATAAACGCTTTTATAAAGTTATCAAAAGTATCACTGAAGGTTAAGGCTTTCCTGAAGGTATCATCCTCCATAATCTCAACCAGCATTTGACTAACCTTGTCTATCTCAAACTTTCCAAATTTATCCGGTGATAATAAGAAAACTAACTGAATATTTTGATATTCCTTGTCCCAAGTAATCCCTTCAGGTGCTACCGCAACGGCCACATGCCCCTCTTTGGTCAAGGCTTCGATGGGATGCGGAACCGCCATAAATTCAGAAAATACGACGGAGCTGTAGGATTCACGCAGTTTTAATTGTTTTAAAAAGTTTTCTTGCAAGTCGGTTCCTTCAACAGCTTCGATTTTGCTGATTAATTCTCTTAAAACAGCATCTTTGGTTGAATGTTCTCCGACAAAATAGAATAAATCAGGTTTGAAACTTCGCTCAATTAATTCAACTTGTTCTTCAACCAATTCTTTTCGATCGCTTTCCTTTCGACCTGCAACGAAATGGCTACCCTTATTACTAGATATTTCATGATTGATTTTTTGAATGTCATCTTTTCCTAAGAAAACACTGACATTGACGATTGGTGCATTTAAGACAATATTGCCTAAATTAATCGAAGAAATGACTAAATCAATGTGACTTAAATCCTGTTCAGCGATTTCATAATAACTAATGACCTTTTCAATCAAAATTCTCGAACCAAATTCGCGTTCCAGCCGATTTTTGATCATTTGCGAGCTGCCTAACCCGGTGGCACAGATGACCAATACATGAGTCTTCTGTTCATTGAAGTAGCGTTCCACCGCTGCTGTGATGTGGATCGCAAGATAGGCCCACTCCCCTTCAGTCACTTGATATGATTTAAACACCGGCATTTTCGAAAAATAGTTGACCGTCAATTCAAACAAATCCGGGTATTGCGTCTTAATTTCCTCTAGCAGCGGATTTTCGATACTAGAGTTATTTTGCAGTCTAGTTAACAGCGGGATAAAATGGAGCATTAATCCATCAATCAAAATCGTATCGTGTTCTAAATCAAATGGTGTATCCTGATCAATGGCCTTCAATGTTTCAAGCAATTGTGCTCGGATTTGCTCTTCAGTTGCATCCGCTTTTTTGAAAATTGTTTTCGCCGTAATCTTATTTTTTAAATGAAGGGCAATAAAATCCGCTTCTTCCGAAGAAAACGTAATCCCTACCGCATGCTCGATTCTGGCTAATATTTTCAAAGCGGTTTGATATTCAATCGAATCTTCATCAAAAGATATCGGCGCCTGAATATCCATAAAAAAGCCATTTTGGATTCGTTTGATCGCCAAACCAATATGAAGGACTAAATTATAAACGATGAAATCTGAAAGCTTTAACTGTGATTCTCGACATTCATCTAAAACAATAATGACAATTTCTTCAACACTGATCCCTTCCAATAAGTTCGCGTACATGGAAAAGGCAAATAAATTGTCATGCAACCGCTCCATAAAGAAATAGTTCATAATGAAGTGACGGATATTTTGCTCATTTCCGACAATGAAAATCCCTTTATTACTTTTGCTTTGAAGCTCGATTTGGTAAGGCGTGATTAGTTTTTTGATTTCAACTAAATCGTTCGATATGGTTGAGCGAGATACAAACAGTTCATCGGCAATCGCATCCACATAGACAGCACTTTGTTCAAAAAACAAGCGGTTCAAAATATAGTATTGTCGATCATTTGATTCTTGAATCGTTGTGATATCTTTAGAAGCCATCTGATTTTTGACCTCTTTAAGATAAAATTCATCGAATCGCCTGGCATCCTCAATTTTCAACTGGTACCCGTTTCCTTGTTTTGCCTCAATTACAGCAATTGATTCCTGCTTTAATGCATCCTCCAGCAGATGAAGATATTTCCTCGCTGTTCGATTAGAAACATCAATTCCTGAAGCGATTTCTTGACTCGTCAAATAAGTATGCCGATGGTCAAATAATAATTTTAGGATTTGTGTCTCGCGCTTGCTCAACATGGTTATCAGCCCTTACTAAATATTTTCAAGAATCACGTTAGACAATTTATCAATCCCCATTGGAATTGGTACATACGCTTGTGGCGGAATATTGACGATCGGTTTATTGTATTTCTTTGCGCTTTTTTCTAAGCTGTCAAAATACATTTTGGTTTGCGGACTAACTAGATACAAATCATATTCATCCTTAGCGATGGTATTTGCTCCTTGGGATTGCGAAGTCGCGTCGACTTGAATCTCCTTGCCCTTTCCTTGGAGACTTTCGGTTGTTTTTTTGGCAATGACGGATGAAGACATTCCTCCGGCACAGATAATCAAAGCTTTTTTCATCGTTTTTTCCTCCCTATTTTTAATAGATTTCTTATCCCCATACATTCATCTACTCTTATTTTAACGTAGGCATGAATGTCAGCGGATTCGTTTTTTTATCCTAAATCCTCGCCATTTGAAGCAATGACTTGTTTGAACCAATCAAATGAATCCTTCTTGCTGCGTTCTAACGTACCATTTCCTTCGTTATCTCGATCAACATAGATAAACCCATAACGTTTTTTCATTTCGCCAGTATTGGCAGAGACTAAATCAATACATCCCCACGGGGTATAACCCATTAACTCCACGCCATCTTCCACTACAGCCTTCTTCATTTCTTTGATATGATCACGGAAATAATCGATCCGATACGTATCATGGACACTGCCGTCGGCTTCTTTTTCGTCGATTGCGCCAAAGCCGTTTTCGACAATGAAGAGCGGCACACGATAATGATCCGTAAACCAATTCAGTGAATAACGCAGACCTTCTGGATCAATTTGCCAGCCCCAGTCGGTGGCGTTGAGGTATTCATTTCTGACAAAATCTTCCTGTTCATGATAGTCAAAGTACACATTGTCTTCTTTATGCGTGATCGCAAAGGACATGTAATAACTAAAGCCAATATAATCGACTGTTCCTTTTTTCAATTCGGCTAAATCTTCTGAGGTGATATCTAAATCATACCCTTTTCTAGCGAAGTATGTCAGCATATACCCCGGATAAGCTCCATGAACATGAACATCCGTAAAATAGTACCGTTTTTCCATCGCCTTTTGGGCCATCAATACATCCGCCGGCTTACACGTTGCCGGATAGATGGGACACATAGCGATCATACATCCAATTTCAAAATCTGGATTGATTGCTTTGCCGATTTGAACCGCCTTTGCACTGGCAACGAGTTCATAGTGAGCCGCTTGATACATGATTTGCTCGCGATCATCGCCTTCCTTATAGGAAATTCCTGAATTCGTAAACGGGAAAAATTGATCATTGTAATTGGCTTGGTTGTTAATTTCGTTAAAGGTCATCCAATACTTGACTTTGTCCTTATAGCGCTTGAAGCAAACTTCAGCAAACCTAACAAAGAAATCAATCACCTTACGATTGGCAAATCCACCATATTCAGTAACTAGATGATATGGCAGTTCAAAATGCGAAAGTGTCACCACAGGCTCAATCCCATACTTCAAACATTCATCAAAGAGATCATCATAAAATTTTAACCCAGCTTCATTTGGAACATCCTCATCCCCCTTTGGAAAGATCCTTGTCCAAGCAATCGAGGTTCGGAAACATTTAAAACCCATTTCAGCAAAAAGTGCGATATCTTCTTTATACCGATGATAAAAATCAATGCCCTCATGGTTTGGATAATACTCTCCTTCAAGGACACCCTCCGTGATTCTACGTGGAATACCAGGACCACCGACAGTCATCACATCCGCTACGCTGATACCCTTGCCGCCTTCTTGCCAAGCTCCCTCAAGCTGATGCGCTGCTACTGCACCTCCCCACAAAAAATCTTTTGAAAATCCTGTCATAAATCAACCATCCTTTCTCTTTCTAACCCCATCATAAAAGATAGCGTTTCCATTTAGAACACAGACAATTACCATATCGTTGTGGTAATTTCTTGGCAACGGCTTTTCTTCTATAACAATAGAATAGAAAAAACACCTAAAGCAGAAAATCTGCCTTAGATGTTTTTTGTCGGAATAGTTTACAGTCCTGAGTCAAATCAGCCGTTTCTATTTATATTTTCTCTTCAAGTAAATGTAGAAAGGAATACCTAATGCTGTAATGGCAATCCCAACCATCGCTAATTGGAATTGGTTGATCAACGTCATTACTAAGATAAATACCCCACCAATAATCGCAACAATCGGAATGATTGGGTAAAGCGGTACTTTGTAAGGACGAACCAAATCTGGTTCAGTTTTTCTCAATTTGATTACCGCGATAAAGACTAATGTGTAGAAGATCCAGATAACGAAGACTAACATGTCTGTTAGCATATCGAATCCGCCCACCATCATCATAGCAATAGCGATGACTAATTCTAGAATCCCAGCGATATAAGGTACGTGATTTTTGTTTAATTTCACTAATTTATCTGAGAAAGGTAATTGCTTTTCAAGACCCATCGTATAAGGAAGACGCATCCCTGTCATCGTATAACCATTGATTGTTCCATATACTGAGATTAAGATCCCGATCGTTACTAACTTACCGCCCATGCCGCCGAAGATTTTTCCAGCAACGTCCATCGCCGCATTTTCGTTCCCAGCTAACGCAGACATATCAATCGTACGCAAGAAAGCAAATTGTACCAATAAGTAAACAGCCATGATTCCTAAGATCCCGCCTGCAATTGCTCGAGGAAGATCACGTGCTGGTTTTTTCAATTCTCCTGCGATGTTTCCAACGTGAATCCAGCCATCATAAGCAAACATTGTCGCTAACAATCCAGCACCTAAAGCTGGAGCAAAACCGCCAACTGCTGGACCGGCTTGAACTGGGAATAAGCTGACAGACACATCGCCTTGACGTATCAAACCGAAAATGACAATCAATGCTAAAGGCACTAACTTACAAACTAACGTGATTGATTGGAACATTCCGCCAGCTTTTGAGCCTAAGAAGTTGATCAACATGATTGAAGCTGCTGCCACGATTGCGATCGGAATGATCGTTGAATCGCTCATACCAAATAGATTTTTGAACTGAGTGGCAAAAATAATTGCTAAAGCCGCTACATTAGCTGGGAAGTAGATGACTACCTGTGCCCATCCAAGTAAGAAACTCCAAAATTCTCCATACGCACGTTCGATGTAGCGAAGCATACCGCCTGTTTCTGGAATAGCTGCTGCTAATTCTGCACCCGTTAGTCCCGCACAGACACTGATCAGACCGCCTAGGAACCACGACAACATGTGCAGACTCGTTGATCCAGTTACTGCAGCAACACTGGCTGCTTTAAAGAATACCCCCGCCCCAATTACAGTACCCATTACTGTCGAAAGAGCTGGGAAGAACGTCATTGTTCGCTTTAGTTCACCAGATGGTTGTGAACCCACGAGTTCTTGTTGGTCGACTGCCATAATTTTTCCTCCTAATTTTTGAAGTGGCTTTTGCTCACTTCTTAACTTGATCTTTAAAACAAACAGCTGAAGTTATTCCATAAAAGAAAGAGAACAAAAAATTGCGATATAACAACTATTTAATAACTTCTCTTATTTGTCCGGACATTATTTTAACATGGAGAAAGAAAAAGGGAAACGTTATTTTAAACATTTCCTTTTTTCTTAGTTCCTCCTCATGTTCTGTTAAGAAACCTCTGCCGTTTTACGAGTTCACTTTATCAAAAGACACTTTTGTTTCGATGCCTTCTGCCTTAAATTTTTCTGATAATCTTTCTAACATTTCATCAGTCATTTTATCTAAATCAAAGCTTGGACTGAAGTCCCATTCTTTACGAGCATCACTGTCATCGATCGAATTTGGCCATGAATTAGCGATTCCTTGACGAACTGGATCAACGTCATACTTCAATTCAAAGTCTGGAATCCGACGGCGAATTGATGCGGCAATTTGTTCTGGTTCAAAGGACATTGCAGTGATATTGAATGAGTTGCGGTGTTCTAAACGATCAGCATCCGCGTTCATTAATTTCACGATTCCTTCAATCGCATCATCCATATACATCATGTCCATATAAGTTCCTTTATCGATAAATGATGTGTAAGATTTGTTTTTTAATGCTTCGTAATAGATATCTACTGCGTAATCTGTTGTACCACCGCCAGGCTCTACTTTATATGAGATTAATCCTGGGAAGCGGACTGAACGGCTGTCTACATCGTATTTATCATGGTAGTAGTTTTCTAATAATTCGCCTGCTACTTTGGTCACTCCATACATGGTAGTAGGATGCATCACTGTATCTTGCGGTGTATTGTCTGGTTCGCAATCTGGTCCATAAGCTGCAATTGAAGATGGCGCAAAGAATTTCGTTTTTGGTCCGATTTCACGAGCTACTTCTAGGGCATTCATCAATCCAGTCATATTCAAGTTCCAAGCAAAAGCCGGACGTTTTTCAGCTGTAGCAGAAAGTAACGCCGCTAAGTGAATAATAGTATCTACTTCATAGCGTTTCGCAATATCCAAAAAGCTTTCGTAATCGGTTACATCTAGTTCTTCAAACTGTCCATTTTCAACAACAGGACTGCCTTCAACTGTACGAATATCTGTTGAGATAACATTTTTTACACCTAAATCATTGCGGAGTCTTTCTGTTAATTCTGAACCAATTTGTCCTAATGCGCCTGTGATTAATACTTTTTTCATGGATGTGACTTCCTCTCTATTTATGGTAAATTTGATTTTTTTATTGAACGGTTTCTTTGATAATGCCTAGTTCTTTCCCAACTTTTTCGTAAACCTTGATCGCGTCATCTAGCATTTCTTTTGTATGACCTGCGTTTGGCATGTTCCGTACACGACCTGTTCCTAATGGTACTGTTGGATATACGATTGGTTTCACATATACGCCGTTTTCCAATAATTTCTTAGAAAATTCTTGTGCTAATTTTTCATCGCCAACAATAACTGGGGTGATCGGTGTTTCTGATTTACCAATGTCATAACCGATGCGTTTTAATTCTGCTTTGAAGTAATTGGCATTATCCCAAAGTGTATCCACATATTCCGGATGCTCTTCAATCAAGTCGATTGCTTTAATACAAGCACCCGCAGCCCCAGGTGTTAATGAGGTTGAGAATAAGAATGGGCGTGCTTGTGATTTCAACCAAGTAATCAATTGCTTCGTTCCAGCGACATAACCACCAACAACACCGATTCCTTTAGATAAAGTTCCCATTTGGAAATCAATGTGATCTTGCATTTCAAAATGTTTCACTGTTCCATGTCCATGGCCCATCACGCCTGTTCCGTGAGCATCATCGACATAAGTAATGACATTGTATTTTTCACAAATTTCAACGATTTCAGGAATCTTAGCCACATCGCCATCCATTGAGAAAACACCATCAGTAATATACATCACCTTGTTGTATTCGCCGCTTTCAGTTGCTGCTTTAGCTTTCGCCTCTAAATCTTCCATATCTTGGTGGTTCACACGGATGATTTTCGCACCAGATAAGCGACAGCCGTCAATGATTGATGCATGATTCAACTCATCTGATAAAATAGCGTCGCCTTTTTTCATGACTGCTGAAATAGCTCCCATGTTACAGTTGAAGCCTGATTGGAATGCAATTGCCGCTTCAGTTCCTTTGAACTCAGCAATTTTTTCTTCTAATTTTTGGTGAATGTCTAAAGTTCCGTTGATCGTACGAACCGCGCCAGCGCCGGCACCATAGTGCTTAGTTGCCTCTACATCTGCTTCGATCAATTCAGGACGAGTAGCAAATCCTAGATAGTTGTTAGATGCCAAGTTGATCATCTTCTTATCATTGACTGTAATGATCGGACCATTGCTTCCTTCCAAAACATCGATCGTGTTGAACAATCCTTTTTCTTTTAGATCTTCCAAATTCGTTTCAAGAAATTGGTCAAGAACTTTTGAACTCATAACGATTCTCCTCCATACTGATTATTGCGCATAAAAGTTGTTATTTTTTCTGACATTGAAAAGAAACAGCTCGTTTATTTGTTTGCGCTTTCGTAACTTACACACTCAGTTTATAAGCGATTGATACCGTTTACAACTTTAACACTCGACAATTTCTTGAATTATAATGAAAGTTAGAACTCTTCTAATTAATTTTATTTAATGATTGGAAATTTAGGTTTTTTAGTAAGAATCGAAAGAAATTTACCATACTGAAATTACCAATACATAACGTTTCTTTATTCACAATAAAACAAAATTTAGCAAAAAATATTTTCCGCATTCTAAAAAAAGGCTAATATAAGGATGATACTTCTATTGTCAGACATGTTCTTTTCGTCACAATAAAAATTTGATTTTTTAATTAAAAACAGAATCAGAATGTTTGCAACACCAAAAACTGGTTCTAATCATTTACAAATAAAACGGAGATTCATTTTCATATAAAACTGAGATTTTGTATTTTTAGACCAAATTAGCGCCAAATAGGGAGAAAATAAAAAAGAAAAGTTCCTCCTTCCATAGAAAAAAATTACTTGAATCAAAAGACTGCCTCTTTGTTTAGATTAGTTCGCTGAAATCTCCGTTTGTTAAACAGTAAAGTTATTTTGACAATTATAAGTTCCGGTATTTAAGCAGTATGGGTTTAAGCCTTTCATATTGAATAAGTCTTTATGCTCACGATGCTGCCCAACAATCGAACGACTTGAGAAAGATAAGTGCTTGCTACCTGTTGAATATAATCAAAAATCGGCTGTTTATTTCCCGCAGACTACAGGAAATAAACAGCCGAATTACTCATAATTCTATTCATTTTTTAGATATCGCGTTTATTGATTCTAAGCTCTTCTTCTTTTAATTGCGCCAACACAAGCAATCGTCAGAAGTAACAATCCGAACACTGTAAGAATTGTTGTATTATTCTTTTGCTCACCAGTACGTGGTAGAACCTTGCTAGTAGCCGTAGTGCTTCCGCCTGCATTTGGAAGTATTTTTGTGGAACGGTAGGTCGTTATACTAGCATTTGAGTTGTTTGTATTTTCTCCGCCATTTCCTGTTGTATCACTTTCAATGTTTGCTGCAGGTTTATTCTCTTTAAGGTAGACATACGTGATGGTTTGCTCTGTTTCTTGATAGTTTCCTTTAGCATTTTTTGGCGTTTCCTTCACTGTCCAACCATCGATAGCTTGGGCTTGCGTTTCATATTTGTCTCCGATGATGCCAATTTTTTGCTCGGCAGGTGCTAATTCATTGCCCTGTTCATCGACATAAAGAATCCGGATCGTAGCTTTATTACTGTAAATATAAGTAACGATTTGCAGCTCTGATGTGTATATTCCAGTCGAATTACCTAATGTCTCTTTAAACTTGTAGCCTTTGAACTCTTTTTTCGCACTTTCATACCCATCACCAACATCGCCGCTCATCAAAACAGGGTTTGCTAATACTTTACCAGAATCGCTAATGTGATTAACAATCACCTTCCCAGTCAACTTGCGATAGATCACCGTAATTTCTTGATCCTCTGCTGTGTACACGCCTGAGGTAAATCCTTTAATTTCCTTAAATTCATTTCAAAGGTTTTATTCAGCTGCTCCAACGGAATTGATGTCCCGATTGGTTGTGAATCAGTAAAATCTTCTGCTAGTTTTTCGCCCTTTTCATCTTGATACTTAATTGTAAGGTTACCTAATTTCTCAGGTTCTTTATCTTTCGTGTAGATATACGTAACTCTAGTAATACCATCGACATATTTTCCAGTGACATTTCCCTGAACTTCTTTAAATGTATATCCCTCAATATCTTTTTGTGTCGTCTCATAGTCTTCATCGATTTCACCGATCGTAACTTCACTATTTAAAAGCGGATGACCAGTCTCGTCTTGATAATCGACAATGAGTACCCCTTTTTCAGTACCTGAACCCTTCTTCGCATAAATCAAAGTAACTTCTTGATCTTGAGCTGTAAACTTCCCGCTTACATTTCCTTCGATGCCTTTTAAAACATAGTCATCAAAAGGCTTCACCTCTGCCGTATAGATATCATCAATATCACCGGTTAATTCAACATCTGGACTTAATGAATTTTGCTCTTCATCTTGATAATGAACGATCACCTTGCCTTGTTCAGCAGGTATTTTCGTGTACACATAAACAACTTTTGTAATTCCTAGTACATATTTTCCAGAAGGAGTTCCAACGACTTCTTTAAACACGTAGCCATCGATGACTTTTTGAGTCGTAGTATATTCACTACCTACCTCACCAGTCATAACTTCGTCGCCGATCAATGGTTTACCAGATTCATCTTGATATTGTGCAAGAACGATGCCCTGTTCTTTCACGGCCTTTGTATAAATCAATGTGATTTAAATAAGCTAAAACAGCTATATATAGCGAAATCCATGAACCTTAAAAATTGCTATGTCATGCTTTTTCTACTTATATCAATGCATACCGATTTAAATTCGGCGGGGCAAAAGCGGGGCGTTATAATATTAGAAAACAATTCGTTGTTAAAAAGTATGCTGTGATCGGAAAAACAAAAATTATGATAGAGTTACGAGAGGGTAGTTGTTTAAGTTTATGCAGATCATATCTTTATATTGGAAAATACCATTGATTACTTGCCTCATCATTTGTTAGAATAAAGAAAACGCAATCAAGGTGACTACCATGACGGATAGGAAAATTAAGAAGATTCGAAAGAAAATACATGAAGATATAACAATTTTCCGCGGGAAAACTCCATTATGGAAAAGGTTAACGCTTTGGCTATTAATTGTAATTCTATTAATCGACATCTTGATAAAGCTTCTATAATATAAAAAATAAGACTACCTTTACAGTAGTCTTTTTATGTACCCCGCAGGCCTCGAACCCGCATCTTCCGATATGAACCGGAGTATTCTACCAATTGAACTAAGGGTACTTTAAATGAGTATTATTATTTTTTAAACGTGTTACAATAAAGAAATAGAACGTCAGATCTTCCCCACAGTCCACTTCCCCAAGTAACTGTATCTGACGTTCCCTTTTTTTATGGGCGAGTGACTTCCCAATAGAGTAGATGTTACCTAGAAACCGATTTCTTTGCAAATGATACACTCATGTTTCTAAGTTCCACAAAAAAACAACCAGCTCGCACACGACTGGTTGCTATCAAGATGAAACTTAGTTATGAAAGAAAAAGTAAGCTATGGTAACTTACAATTTTACTATAACTCTTTAATCATTTAATTACAATCGTTTTTTAACATGTTAATTGTTGACCCAAGTAAATCAAATTTGGATTCGAAATACCATTTTTTTGAGCCAATGCCTGATATGTCGTACCGAGTTTAGCTGCAATATCTGATAGAGTTTCACCATAGTTTACAGTGTATATTCGACTAATTGACGCTGTTCCGCTAACCTTCAGTTGTTGACCAATATAAATGTAATTCGGATTAGCTAGTCCGTTTAGGCTCGCTAACGCTTGATATGTTGTCCCATACTTAGTAGCAATACCTGATAGAGTCTCACCCGAACGAACAATATGTGTCGATGTAGTAGTGCTTGGCGTTTGAGTGGTCGTTTGCAAGATTTCAACATCCTTGCGATTGATCCAGCTCATGATGCCATCGAGCAATACTTTCGTTCCGCTTACTTCCTTAACGGTGTAACTATTGCCTTTGACCCATTGAGGGATCGCTTGGCCGGTTGACCAAGTAGAAGCAGAGAAGTTCACTTTAACTTTGAATCCAGCTTTGATGTCATTCTTAGGCGTTTCGTTCGCTTGCTGACCTTGATCAATCGCAGGCGTTTCAGTATCAGGCTTCACAGTAACTTTGCCGTCATCGTCTTTGATAGCTCCGTTATAGCCGTTATCTGTAATACCTGTCAAATCAATATTACCGTCCAAGCCACCAGCGACATACGTAGATGTAAACTGATAGATTGCTACGCCTTCCATGCTCGGAAAAACACTCCAGACAGGTTTTGGCGTTACATTGTAATTCGGATAGGCAGCCATCCACAACGAGTTAGGGAACTCCGCTAGAATTTGCTGATAGTTCACATACTGAAGCGTGAATGGTTTATACGAATAATACATCGGAGTGTAACCGGCTTGTTTAATTCGCCGCATGCCATACAAAATGGTTTCTGTATTGACTTGTTTGTTGCTTGAAGCACCATGTTCAAAGTCAAGCGCTACGATTGACCCTTTCGGCGTTTGAATCTTAGGCAAAAAGTAATCCATTGTTGTTTTTGCAATACTCATACTTCCCCACGTGTCATACCAAATATAGGTATGCGCTCGTTTGCCTTGTGCGATCGTCGATGCTACTTGACTAGAATAAGTCCACTGATTGTACAAACCACCAGCATTGTATCCACCGATTTGACTAATCGAAAATTTATCCGAGCCATACCCAAATTTCCCTTGTGCTCCTTGATATACAGCCCAGTCAACGCCTTGATCCCCTTTCGCCGCTTGTACTGTACTTGGAAAAATTGGCAACAAAAAAAGAGCTACAATAGCTCCTACAATAATTTTCTTTTTCATGTATTCTCTCCTATTCATCTGCTGAAAACATCTTGTATGTTCGATTTGATACCCCCAAAACGGTTCCCAAAAAAGTGCCTAGCGCTGTGATAATGATTACCGTGATATCGGTGTACTCCCAATTAACCGCCTTTCCTACCACACCAACAAATGTCGCCAGCGCAGGAATGACAATTGCGGCCACCCATTTCAAAATTTCAAACGTCTTATTTTGCATTATTCTCACCCCCTCAAAAATTTAAGCAATTCCAGTACGAATGCAAATACAACGCCAGCACCACCACCAATTCCCAAGATTAGTTTCCATATGTTAGTCTTATCAATCATACGTAGTTCGTACTTATGCTTCTCTTCTTCTTTGTTACGATTTAGGACCTCTCTCAAAATTTCAGCATTTTGTTCCGATTGGCGCGTATTTTGTTCTCGCAAAAATCTATTTGATTCATCCACACGAGCAAGCCCTTCGTTCATTGATTTTTGCATTTCTATTGAAAGGTCATTTAAGCGACTGATTTCTTTGTCGTGTTGCTTAAGCTTATCTTCGTGCTGTTTTACCTGAGCTTCAAGTTCCATTCCCACATGACTACCCCTTCCTCTCTCAAAATAAAAAGCACACTCGAAAGTGTGCTTAGATACGATAAAACAAATCAAAAGCCGCATACGTAGCTCTTTGTTCCCAGTTCGTTCCTGTCGTGAGATAACCAAATTTTATATTTGCATCTGCTATAGACGAATCATTCGCTGAATAGCCGCCAACACCAACTGAAACTGGCACAAACGTAAATCCTGTAACTTTTGTTGATCGAACATAACCAATCAAGGTTAATGAGTGTCTAGGGATCGCCCAAGATTCCAAAGCACAAATGTATACCCCTACATCATTTTGACCACCAGTAACATTAACTCTAATGTGGATTTCGCCGTTAGAGGTTTCTTCAATGTAAGTTGGTCCGCTAAGATCAACACTATTTGGTAACATACCACTACGCAGTGCTGGCTCAAAGTATCTTAAGTTTCCGCTAGCCGAATCAGTGGTTATATTGTCTACTCCCATATCAGTATATTTTTGATGGTCACTATATGGCACTGTCCATAATCCGCACTCAAGTCCGGCATCGTGAATTTTATCAATCAATGCTTGATTCACAGAAGCTTTCGAGTAATCAAAACTTGGAACGAAATTATTTATTACACATTTTTGAATCATTTCTTCTGAATACTCGCTGATTAACCAATGCATCACCGTATAAGGCATTCTTTGTCTCATCTTAACTAATACTTCATAGGTAAAACAAATAATCACACATTTGTTTAATAACCCTTTTCTACGAATGACGGTGACGATTGAATCTAGTTGTGCATCGGTAAAATCTGTTTTAAGAGGTGTAATTTCAATAACTGGAACTATTCGTGCTTTTATACATGCATTCAGATATTGTTCAAATGTTGGAATTTTTTTCTCTACATCAGATAGAGTATTAATACCATTGCCCGTATCTAATCTTAAGGCTTCGATTTCACTTGACGTTTTATCCATAAAATTCCCAGTTCCATTCGTCATTCGATCTAAGGTTCTATCATGGAAACAATACCATTTCCCATCTGTGGTAAGTTGGATATCCGTTTCTGCTCCCCAATGTCTGCTTGTCTTTTCGAATGCAGCGATCGAATTCTCAGGATAAAAGTAATTGTTCCCCCTATGGGCTATAAATTTTGTTGATGGAGTAAAAGATTGTCCGAATCTCGCAAGAGTTTGCTCCGCAGTTCTTTTAGGAGTCATTGTTTTTAAATGTGAAACTCCATTTTCTGCTTCTTCTTGAGTCGCCAGATGTGCTTTGAAGTATTGATCCGTTCTCAGCGGAGTCATCGTTTTTGTATTTTCTTCACCTAATTCTGCCTCTTCTTGAGTAGCAATATTTTCTCCATGATAGGCCGCGATTATAGACTCGATAATTGTTTTACCGTTTGCTTCAATTTCAACGATTAAACGTAAATCTTTCACTTCTAATAATGCAGATGTTACACCATCTGATATCGCACCAGCGTCATTAGTGCCATTTCGTTTAGTCGTCGCATAGACCGTCAAAACGCCTGTTGAAGATAATTGATCTAGTTGCGTAGCAGTCAGTGTTTTTGATATTTCTACAAACTCAGATGTTTGATTGTTTACTAAAAATTCTGACGTTCCATCGGTATATTTTAGATATAGTTGACCATTTTTCGAAGCATTAGCACCACTACCTCTCAAAGTAGATTTAATAGTGACACCTTTTTGAATTGATTTAAAGCATGTAATTTTTTCAGCATCAGTTGTTGTTTTCCCGAAAATATCAGGATATCGATTTGCAAATACTTCAATAATTTTAAAAGGCGTTTCAATCTCAGCTCCACGCCCGACGATTTTAGTCTCTGCTCGAACAATTCCATCATCTGAAAGTAAGTCTTCATAGTCTTTTTCATTGAATGGAACCATGCCGCCGTTAATCGGTGTTAGTCCGCTGTCAGCTTGCGAAGGTGTCCATTCTTCCATTGCTTCGAGTGATCCATTGATTAGTTTTTCCTCACCATACCTTACTGTTGTAGAAATAGTTGAGTTGGATTTTACGAGCGGTTTAACATAAATATTTGTGTATTCCTCCAAAACTGTGACTTGTACCATCGATCTACCGATAGACCCTTTTAAAACTGATGATCCATTGAACGAAAAATACGTGTTGTCACTCTTTTTACATGCTAATTGTAAAGGGCCACGATAAAATGTAGGAAAAAGGCCATCGAAAATGTAGGCTGAAT
>OLQZ01000064.1_pt1 | contig 63800 bp, 71 predicted proteins | sample 1643191 | NCBI WGS metagenome assembly OLQZ01 (sample SAMEA3136768, study PRJEB25190) | human gut metagenome | biome: human gut; feature: human-associated habitat; material: faeces | place: Austria | collected 2013
AAACCCGCCTTGTGGGCGGGTTCTTTAGAATAGTGGTGCCGGACTCGGAATCGAACCAAGGACACGGGGATTTTCAATCCCATAGTGACAAGCTTCTGATAATTAAGAGTTCGTCAAGTAGTCAAAAGAGTTTTTTTTCATGTGCATCCAGTCTCAACTTATAAATGAGAAGGATGTGCGTAATGAACATTCTGCCCGTTGTGTCCACCAAAGGTGGCGAAGGAAAATCAACCCAGTCTGCTAATCTTGCCGGTTTTCTGGCGGATGCCGGCCTCCGTACCCTGCTGATAGACGGAGACCATGCCCAGCCCACGGCAAGCAATATCTTTCCGCTGACGTATGAAGCGCCGGCCGGTCTTTTTGAATTACTGATGCGCACGGCTGACCTCAGTCATCCCGACAACATCATCTCCCGCACGGCTATCGACGGCCTTGACCTGATAGTCTCCAATGACCCCCATGAACAACTGAAAACGGCCATGCTTCATGCACCGGATGGTCGCCTCCGTCTGCGTAATGTGCTCCAGCATCCGCTTTTCCAGAGTTATGACGTCATTGTGGTGGATTCACAGGGCGCGCGTTCCGTCATGCTGGAAATGATTGTGCTGTCTGCCACGGAGTCTGTGGTGGGGATGGTGAATCCGGTTCTGCCGGATGTGCGTGAGTTCATTCGTGGCACAGTCAATGTCATGGAAAACCTGTTGCCCTACCGTGAACTGGGTATCCCCCTGCCGAAAGTCCGCACCCTGGTTAACTGTATGGATTATACGGCGCTGGCCAGACAAACACTGGCGGAACTGACTGACATTATTAACTCCGGTCGCTACAGCAAAGTGCTTCCTGAAGGCGCGGTCACCCTGCTTTCAACACAGATTTATGACCTGAATATTTACAAACAGGGACACGCAGCCGGTCAGCCGGTGCACCGTCTTGAAAAAGCGTCTGCCCGTCGCAGTGATTCTGCGCTGGTCACCATGCACAGCCTGGCCTGTGAGCTGTTGCCGGAGTGGAGTGAGTTTTTTGATGAACTGCTGGAACACGGAGGCATACGTCAATGGTAAAGCCGTCGTTTAAATCCCTGACAGGACGCAGCCGGACAGTGTGTGTCGGGTGTGGTTACTCCGGTGTGCGGTTTGGTGATGCTGCAGGTCAGGGCACCCGGCAGTGGGTGAAGGTGAATCATGAGAGCGGGCTGGGGCTGTGCTCCGGCTGTGACGCCTTTCTTTTGCAGGAACGCCAGCGTCGTCAGCGGCATGACCCGCTTTTTTCATGTTGTATTTCCGGCAAAAAGCGAAAAACGGAGGAGGCGGCATGACAATTTTTGTAACGCGCACCTTTGTTCGCAGCAAAGTCATCAATGCCGGACGGCAGTTGTTGATGATTTGTATTCATCTTTTTTCCTTTTTAAGTCAATCAGTTATGGGTATAAAGATGCTGTCCGTACCTTCTGACCGGGGTCGCCAAACTTACCGGTCTGAAAATGTACAGACAGTTACCGGGATTTTATTCCCGACAGCTGTACGTTCGGCACCCTTTTTCCTTTTTTCACATAGCCAGGTTTCCGGCAGTCAGAGGGGGAGGGTACGCCATGGCTGAAGTGTCAGTTCTCTGTGCATACGAAGCAGAACAGGCCGTTCTGGGGGGCCTGATGCTGGAGAATGAACGCTGGGATGAAGTGGTGCTGATGCTGAGTCCTGACGATTTTTATGTGGCTCAGCATCGGGCCATTTTCCGTGCCATGTCTGAACTGGCGGTGAATGGCCAGCCTCTGGACCTGATTACACTGTCAGAGCATCTGGAACATCAGGGCAGGCTGGACGTACTGGGCGGTTTTGCTTATCTGGCCGAGCTCAGCAAGAACACACCTTCTGCGGCCAACATCATGGCCTATGCAGGCATTGTGGTGGAGAAGAGCGTTCTGCGTCAGTTACAGGCCACCGGAAACACCCTGATTGCTGATGTGGCGGCACCAAACGCCACATCACGGGATGTGCTGGATACAGCAGAGCGGCGTCTGTTTGCGCTTGCTCAGAACAGGACGCTCCGGGAGCGCACGGAAGCCTCTCTTTCATCCGCGCTCGATACCGTTCTGCAGCAACTGGAAAGTGTGCTCGGTTCCGGCGGTGTGACCGGTACCCCCACGGGATTTGACTGTCTGGATGAAATGACCTGTGGCCTGCAGCCCGGTGACCTGGTCCTGCTGGCTGCCCGTCCGTCAATGGGGAAAACATCTCTTGCGCTGTCCATGTGTATCAGTGCCGCCCGGCGACGGACAGAAGAGAGCGTTCTGGTATTCAGCATCGAGATGCCAAAGGAACAACTGATTCTGCGCATGCTTTCCATGCTGGGGCGTGTGGAACTGAATCATCTGCGCAGTGGCAACATGGATGATGAGGACTGGGCGAGGGTGTCATCTGCGGTTGGCATGGCGCTGGGTGACGGAGGTATGGATACGCTGGGTGAGCGCCTGATAATTGATGACTGCAGCCAGCAGACACCGTCGTCACTGCGTGCCAGTGCCCGCCGTTATACCCGCCTGTACGGTAAACCCGCTCTGATTATGGTGGATTATCTGCAACTGATTCGTGCGCCGGAGCTGGAGAACCGCACACAGGAAATTGCGGAAATTTCCCGTTCCCTGAAAGCGCTGGGGAAAGAGCTGGGCTGCCCGGTGCTGGCCCTCTCCCAGCTTAACCGACAGGTGGAGCAGCGTGCTGATAAACGCCCCAATAACGGTGACCTGCGTGATTCCGGGGCGCTGGAGCAGGATGCTGACCTGATTATGTTTATTTACCGCGACGAGGTCTATAACCCCGATTCACTGGCAAAGGGGGAGGCTGAAATCATTGTCAGCAAGCAGCGTCAGGGGCCCACAGGCACAGTGCGGGTCAGGTTCGACGGTCGTTACACACTGTTTACGCCCTCTGAAAATGACGGACAGGGAGGATATGCGTGATGGCACACAAACCACTGAATCTCGGGGCTGCCATTATGCAGCCCGGTCGTCAGGCCAGTGCTGCCGGTAATGTGGTGGCACTGGGAGAAACCCCCATGATTCTGACGCTGGACCAGTTACGCCCGAATCCGGATAACCCGCGCACCACGCGCAATCCGCGTTATGACGACATCAAAAACTCCATTCACGCCCGCGGGCTGGATACGGTGCCCAAAGTCACCCGTATGCCGGACAGTGAGCCGGATGTGTATATCTTCAGTGACGGGGGAAACACCCGTTACCAGATACTGACGGAACTCTGGAAAGAAACGGGGGACCCGCGTTTTTACCGTATTCATGTGCTGTTTAAACCCTGGCCAGGACGGCTTCAGTGTGTGATTGGCCATCTGGCGGAAAATGAAGTTCGCGGTGAACTGACCTTTATTGAGAAGGCACAGGGCATTCACAAAGCACGCCTGATTTATGAGGAGTCTCTGCAGCGTCAGGTAACGATACGGGAACTGGCGATCTTACTGACTGATGAAGGATTGCCTGTCAGCCATACCTCCATCAGCCGGATGGAGCATGCCCTGAAATATCTGTACCCCTGGATCCCCGACCTGATGGAGTCAGGACTGGGGCGACCACAGGTTACGGCACTGCTGGCACTTCGTCAGGATGCAGAGCGTGTCTGGGGGCAGTTTGCGCTGGCGTCCGGCACGGATGCGGAATTTGACCGTGTGTTCGGGGAAAGCTGCCGGAAGTTTAATTCGCCGGAACTGTGGTCACTGGAGATGTTCCGCGATGAGCTGATTGGAGATTTATTGCAGGCGCTGCCACATCCCTCCCTGGACTATGACCGGTGGCTGCTGGAGCTGGATCCGAAAGAGCGGAACCGCCGTCACCATTTTGGTGAGCCGGAACCGGTGGTGGTACCGCCGTCAGTCCGCGACAGCGGCACAGGACAGTCCGGTGCGCCGGTATCCCGTATCCGGCCTGAGGCACCGGAGTGTCTGCCGGATACGGACGCAGAGCCGGTACCGGAAATCTCTGCCCCTGATACTGAGTCCGGACAGCAGGGTGTTGCCCGACCGGAGAACGCTGTTTCTGGCACAGACCACACTGAAAAATGCGGGTTTCCTTCCCCGGAGGAGACTGTAGACAGAGCGCTTTCTTCTGCCGGGAAAGTCCGGCGTTCAGAGATACAGCCGGATATGTACGGTGGTGAGCCGGTCTTCAGCGGTGACGCTGTGGAAGCGGGGATTGCCGGGTCCGCTGTGCCATCCGTTATGACAGGCGATACAGCGCCGTCCGGAACACCTGATGCACTTCCCGCATCGGTGACGCATTTTGCTGAAGGACGGGATGATATCGAGCATCTGCAGAATGAGGCTTTCCGGCTGGCATGGGAACTGGCTGAGTCTGCCGGCTGTGCTGAAGAAATTGCCATGGACAGGGAAAGTGACCTGTCGGCTGGTTTCGGGACTGCAGAGGAGAAATGTTCGCCGGTGACGGCATTTCTGGTGGGGCTGACCGGTGATGCGCCGCTGACAGTGTCTCCCGTCAGTCTGACAGACCTGCTGACAGGTGGCAGTGCGCCGGAGGCATGGCCACTGCTGGATGATGAACATGCCGTGAAGCTGCTGCGTCTTCTGAGTGTGCTGCGCCGTCTGCGCGCCCTGCAGCGCAGTGTGTTACCTGAAGATGATGAGGAGGATGAAAGTAATGAGTGATATGCCGCATCAGGAGCGTCTGGTCAGACGGGTCAGGAAACTGCTGGAGCTGAGCCGCAATAACAGTAATGCCCATGAGGCCGGGCTGGCGCTTGCAAGGGCGCAACAGCTGATGGCGAAACACGGTATCACGGAGCAGGATGCGGGACTTTCTTCGGTGCAGACGTCTTCATCACAGGGGGCACCTTCTGAGGCTGAAAAAGTTCCGGCGTGGATGTTTCGTCTGGTCATGGTGGTGTCACAGACATTTGGCTGCAGGGCGTATTACGACTGGCGGGAGATGCCCGGAGGCCGGTATCGCCGGTGTGTGACGTTTTACGGTTTCAGTGAACGTCCTCAGGTGGCGGCTTATGCGTTTGATGTTCTGTGCCGTCAGCTGAGGGACGCAACGGATGCGTATCTCCGTACACAGAGCCGGCGGCTGAAACTGAGCACCCGCCGTGCCCGGGCCGCCCAGTTCCGTGATGGCTGGGTTCTGGGCGTTCGTCAGGTGGTGATGCCATTCAGTGTGACAGAAGAGGAAAGCCGGCTGATGCGTCTCTGGCTGGAGCAGCAGGAGATGGAGACGGTGGCCCCCCGGGAGGTGAAAGCCTGTCGCGGCGGTGACCTGGCCCGCTGGCAGGGGTATGAGGCCGGGAAAAATGCCTCACTGCATCATGGTGTGGGGGGAACTGCCCGCCAGATGGTGCCGGGGCTGATGATACAGGAGGCGTCATGAATAACAGCTTATCTCAGGCAACCAACGGTCTGCTGATGCAACTGGTGATGGACCTCAAGAGCGGCTATCTGCGCCGTTGTGAATCTCTGGGACTGGCCCGGGAGGAAATGCAGATGCTGCAGGGACTGACCATTGAGGAAATCCATTACCTGTCGAACTCGGAAGTGTCGGTTATCCGGCTGGACATTAATCATGAAAACCTGCTGCGAATGCTGCAGCAGGCCCGGACGGAGCAGAAACGTCTGCAGCGCATTGACCGTGCACTGGCGCTGGGCGGCTCCATTGAGCTGATGGCGTTTTACTTTGGACTTTCCAGTGTGGATGTTGCGGCGCGCCGGCGCATTGCCGGTATTGATGTTCGGCCGGGACGTGGTGTCACGCTGAGCGATGAGGAAAGTGCAGAGCTGTGGCGTTTATGGCAGAAGGCAGGCATCACGGATGTGGAGAGTGCGGATGGACTGGATGTCATGATGCTGGCTGCGGAGCAGATGAATATCCCGCTGACGGCTATCTGGCATGCGGTAAGGGGATGGTGCGCTGACCGGCAGACGGAGCCGGTAAGGAATGCGTCATGAAAATGACAGAACTGGCACCGGGCATTCTGGCCAGCCCGTGCGTTCCGCCGGCCTGCTGTCGTAAGGCGGTTCAGATGGTCAGTCTGTTCCGGCAGGGTGTGCGTAATTACCGGCAACTGAATGACCGGGGGACCCGTTATTACAAGATAAACGTCGGACGCGCCTGGCGTCTGCTGAGCCGTAACCGGGGAGAGACCTGGGAACTGCTCAGCCATGAGCGTTACAACACTGCCAGACGTAAATGAAACGTGCAGACCGGACCGGAGTATCAGGTCCGGTCTGCTGATGACCGGATGCTTAAGTTTCCCTCTTTGGGTGAAAGCACAGCAGACTAAGGGCTGACACATGAACGCTGTTACTAATGACGAACTCTTTGACGAAATCCCGGGGCGTATTAATCACCATGATGTGCGGGATGATATTGAGCGCCGGGCTTATGAAATCGCACTGGCCTTGCTGGCAGCAGAGCCGGTGGCATATCAGTACCGCCTGTGGGATACGGAATATGATGAATGGGGAGAATGGGAAGATTGCGGGGAATGTGCTTTTGAAGGATTTGTTGAGGAAGAGAAATGTCAGGGGGCAGGTGTTCAGACCCGTAAGTTATACACCGTACCACAGGTATCAGCTGTACCGGATGGACTGGTTAAAGCAGTGCGCTTCTATGAACAGGTTAAGCATGAAAATCCGCCAGTCGAAACCGGAGCATGGAAAGACGCCGTTGACTGGGTGCTTAAAGAGGCCTGCCTGGTTGCTGGCATTCGCATCAAAGGAGAGTGTTTTGATAAAGAGAGGCTTTCATCTGTCAGGTTAACTTCAAAACAACAGGAGGCAACCAGTGAGTAATTCAGCACGACTACAGCTTGGTTTTTCACCACTTTCAAAAACCATCGTGTTGGCAAAAATGCGTGACTCAGGAGACGGAACAAAACGCCGTGTAGGCAATGATTGCGGTCGTGATGTAACCAACGAGGCCGCTCAACTCGTCTGGCATCTTGTCATGGCAGAAGGCGGTGAAATTGCGTGGGAACTGGATGATGGTTCTCGCATGGTGTTAAGGGGAGAAAAACAGAAGGCAATTGATGAACAGTATTAATTATCAGGCACTGCGTAAGGTTGCTCAAGATTATCAGTCGACGCTGGCGTGGTATGAGGCTATCCCGGATAGCCCAAATGTTGAGGTTGATTGTGGTAGAGCTTTGGCTGCGTTTAAGTGTCAAATCCGTCACAGGGAAGTGGATATTATCGCCGATCTGCTGGATGAACTGGAAGCAGCAAAAAAGCGCATAACAGAGCTGGAGACACGGGAGGTGGCTTTACCAGCAGAGAAATTTTGCCCGGCGGAGCATGCAGGCCGCCTGCTATGGACAGAAACCGAAGTATGGAACAGGGCAATTTCTGCCTGCGTTGTTGCAATCCGCGCTGCTGGCATTCGTATTAAAGGAGAAAATGGCGCCAGTATTAAGGATTAACCGGAAGTGTTTAGCCAGCACCCTGCATCCAGCAGAGTGCTGTAATAAGCATTTTTGTACCGGATAAAAGGCGGCGATATTGCCGCTACTGAATGAGGTGATTATGGCGTTACCTGCGGAAAGCCTGATTGCGTATACCCTGGAAAAAATGAAGCATCGTATGGCCACCGGAGCCCGGAAGGAGGAGGGGCGAATACGCAGCGGATTGTTGTTTACCGGCAATGTGCATGATGCCATTCCGCGTCGTCTGTTGCTGGATACGCGTCTTTCACCGCTGGACAAGATGGCATGGATGATGATCCGGCTGTATGCGCAGAATAATGAGGGGGCTATTTTTCCCACTTACGACGAACTGCAACTGCAGCTGGCATCCCCGGGGAAGGGAAAAGCCTCCAGAGAAACCGTCAGCCGGGTCTTACTGATGTTGCGGATCACGGGCTGGCTGAGCCTGTGTAAACGGGTACGTGATGATAAAGGCCGGGTCCGGGGAAACATTTACGCCCAGCATGACGAGCCCCTGACGTTCTGCGATGCAGAGGCGATGGATCCGCGTTATCTGGATATAGTGGCAGAAGCCTGTATGAGCCGGAACCGGACCATCAGTCAGACGGCGCGGGAGATTCTGGGTGAAATAAAAAATGATCCGGGAATGCGTCACTATCACAGCCATATCAGTCAGCTGGAAGCCCGGATAGGAAGTGCCCAGACACCGGGGCAGATGGCTGCCCGTCAGCGGGTGACGGAGGACAGAATGCAGCCGGGTTCGGAAACCGAACCGGTGGTGAGAACACTGAGTTCGGCACCGGAAAAGCTGAGTTCGGAAACCGAACCGGGTAAAAAAATGGGGCAAAAAAGACAGAGTTCGGATTCCGAACCATCAGGAAAATCAGCAGGTTATCACAGAGTTCGGGAACCGAACCATTACGTACGTAATATCACACACAGTGTGATTAAAAACACGTACGTACTGCCGGCGTCGCTGACGGGGCAAATCAGGGAGGAAGATGCCATCATGCTGACCAGTCAGTTGCAGGCGTTGCCGGAGGCGCTGGCACAGGGTGTGCTGGAAAGTCTGTCTGGGATGCTGGGCAGTCAGTCACTGCAGAACCCGGTGGGCTGGCTGCTTGCGGTGCTGAAGCGTGCCCGGGAGGGAAATTTTTATCCGCCGAAGCAGAAACAGCGCGTCGCTGCATCAGCCACCACACGGGCGGGAGCAGGAGGGCGCTCCACTTCGCAACCTGTTGTCACCCGGAAACGTACAGAACCTATTTCAGCAGAACGGCTGAGCGGCATTGTGGCAGGGTTGCGGGCCTCCCTGCGTAACCGTTCTGCGATGAGAGTCCGGTGAAGCGGAAGGTGTCACTGGCACCAAAATACAAAAAATAGCCGATGGTACCAGTGAGACTAAAGTACAAAAAATAGCCGACGCTGCCAGTGAGACCAAAGTACAAAAAATAGCCGATGGTGCCAGTGGCACCAAAGTACAAAAAGTAATCGATGGTGCCAGTGGCACCAAAGTATAAAAAGTAACCTATGGTGCCAGTGGCATCAAAGTATAAAAAGTAACCTATGGTGCCAGTAGCATCAAAGTATAAAAAGTAACCTATGGTGCCAGTGGCACCAAAGTACAAAAAGTAACCGATGGTGCCAGTGGCACCAAAGTACAAAAAGTAACCGATGGTGCCAGTGGCACCAAAGTACAAAAAGTAACCGATGGTGCCAGTGGCACCAAAGTACAAAAAGTAACCGATGGTGCCAGTGGCACCAAGTACAAAAAGTAACTGATGGTGCCAGTGGCACCAAAGTACAAAAATTATGCTGCGTCAGCAGCATGGAAGGCGGCGGCACCGAATATCCAGAAATATCTGACGGTAAACCGCCGAAGCCCGGCGTCAGCCGGAAACGCCCTGACAGGATGCTGTGTTTCCCCGGCCCTGCCAGACCCTGTTTGTTTCAGGGAAAAGCCAGCATTGCATAAAGTGACCGGAGGACAGGGGAAAACCGAATACTTGTCGCCGTTTTTCTCGTCAGTATACTTTCCGCGCTGAAATTTTGACTAAGGAAGGATTTTTTATGACCAAAATTAAAATTCTGGCGCTCAGTATGCTGACCGCCATATCGGTGAACACGGCTTATGCTGAAAGCACTCTGACACTGGGGGCCGGTGTCGGCGTGCTTGATCAGCCTTATAAAGGTTACGACTCTGAAGCGTATCTTATCCCGGCTGTGTCTTATGACGGCGACAGCTTCTGGTTCCGTGGTCTGGGCGGTGGATATTACCTCTGGAACGATGCTGCAGATACCCTGTCGGTGATGGCCTACTGGTCGCCGATGTATTTCAAACCGGATGACAGCAACGATCATCAGTTACGCCGCCTTGATAAACGTAAAAGCACGATGATGGCCGGAGTGTCCTGGTCCCATCACACGCCGTATGGTTTTCTGCGAACGAGTCTGGCGGCGGATGTTCTGGATAACAGCAATGGCGTTGTTGGTGATGTGGCGTGGTTATACCGTTATGTGAATGGCGGATTCACCCTGACACCGGGTATTGGTGTGGCGTGGAGCAGCCAGAAACAGAACGATTATTACTATGGCGTATCGCGTCGAGAGTCTGCTCGTAGTGGCCTGAAACGATATAAAGCCGATGATGACTGGGCGCCTTACCTTGAAGTCAGCGCAAATTACACCTTTGCCAGCAACTGGGGGATCTACGGAACCGCACGTTACAGCCGCTTATCTGATGAGGTCAAAAACTCTCCCATGGTGGACAGGTCATGGGATGGGCTTTTTTCCACCGGGATCACTTATCGTTTCTGATGCAGGTATGGCCTGATGCTCACCGGTGCCGGATTACGGGCACCGGTGTACTGAACTTCCCCCGCTTTTCCCATTTTTCTGTGCCCTGAATCTGGTTTTCTGTTGTTCCTTCTGCGCTTCGTCCTGACGATCTCACTTTATCCCTGATTGTTATAAGGAACTGATATGAGTGAAGATAAACTGAACCAGAAAGAAGTGCGGGCCGGCGCATTGCAGTCCTCGCTGTCCATTCTGTTACATACCCATTATGCAATCCGCCTGTGGGAAGGGCGCTTACCCGGACGAGAGTCCGGGAATGTGCCCCGGATTATGAGTATGCCGCAGGCAATAAAACGAGCAGGGGGGATTTACCGGGATTCCCAGGCAGATAATCCCTATGCCGATGAAGCTATGTGGAAGGTGGAAAATGCAATTAATGCTGCCAGTGAAAAAGTACACGCTCTGGTTGGCTGGCTGGAGCAGGTTCTGTGTGCCGTGCCGGCGAATATTACCATGACTGATGTTGTATCCCGTTCTCCATTAAATATTGGGGTTTACAGTAGTTCTCCGCTGGGTTATCGCTGCGTCTGGCTGCTTGTGGGATATGATCAGATGGCTCTGAAAGCGTTTCAGGCATCTCACTTTGGTCTGATTTCCCGGCAGAAACGGGACGAGTTACTGTCACATGGTGGGTATCTTATCCGGAAAATTTACGGCATTTTAAGGGGGTATTATGCCATCCCTGTCACGCGACAGGATCTGGAAGAAAAAACACCGGCAGGAGAACAGGCGATGGCACGCCTGGGGCTTCCTGCCGCTGATATTATGAATGGTCAGTTGCGATCATCATTTTCTCCCCCACTGAAGAAAAAGAAGAATAAATAGTGGGGGATAAATGCAACTTTATTTGTGTGAAAAACCGTCACAGGCGCGGGATATTGCCCGGGTGCTGGGACTCAGCGGACGGGGAGAGGGCTGTATTGAAGGCGATACTGTTACGGTCACCTGGGCCGTGGGGCATCTGCTGGAGCTGGCCGCCCCGGAAGCGTACGGGGAGCAGTTCGGGGTTCCCTGGCGTATGGAGTCGCTTCCCGTTCTGCCTGAAAAGTGGCAGATGACGGTTAAACCGCAGACGAAATCCCAGTTTACGGTGATCAGCCGCCTGCTGAAGCGTGCGTCTGAAGTGGTGATCGCCACGGATGCGGACAGGGAAGGAGAAGTCATCGCCCGGGAACTGCTGACGTACTGCCGGTACCGTGGGCCAGTCAGCCGGCTGTGGCTGTCTGCCCTGGATGAGGCCAGCGTCCGGGAGGCGCTGGCAAACATTCTGCCCGGTGAGCAGACGGCCCGTCTGTATGATGCCGGTCTGGCCCGTGGTCAGGCTGACTGGCTAATCGGGATGAACCTGACGCGTCTGTATACCCTTAAAGCCCGGGCGTCGGGGATCCCGGATGTGTTGTCCGTCGGAAGGGTACAGACGCCGACACTTGCCATGGTGGTCAGACGGGATCAGGAGATTGCCGGTTTTGTGCCACGCCCCTGGTGGCAGGTGTTTGTTGGGCTGGAGAAAGACGGGATCCGGTTCCGGGCCGTCTGGGTGGCGGCTGAGCAGTACTGCGATGAAGAGAAACGGTGCGTGAACGTTCAGGCGGCCCGGGCTGTTCTTCAGTTGTGTCAGCAGACACCGTCAGCGGTGGTGCATGAGGTGACCCGGAAGCGTGAAAAAACGCCGGCTCCGCTCTGTTTCTCGCTGGGTACACTGCAGGAGGCCTGCTCCCGGAAATTTGGTATGGGAGCGCAGACTGTGCTGAATATCGCGCAGTCCCTGTATGAGACACACAAAGCCACGACGTATCCCCGGACGGACTGTGGCTATCTGCCCGAATCCATGCAACAGGAAAGCCGGGAGGTGCTGGCGGCGATGGTGCGTTCAGACCCGGCCCTGACGCCGGTTCTGGCACAGCTCGATCCCGGTTTTGTTTCGCGTATCTGGAATGACAAAAAAATCACGGCACACCATGCCATCATTCCGACCCGGCAGGTCTTTGATATCAGGGCACTGAGTTAGGATGAACTGAAGGTGTATCAGCTCATCCGTCAGCATTATCTGGCTCAGTTCCTGCCTTTGCAGGAATCTGATATTACCGATGCAACACTGACACTCGGCGGGCAGCTGTTCAGGATTCGCGGGAAAGTGAATGTGGTGACGGGCTGGCGAAGCCTGTTTTCCGGGGAGGCTGCAGAAGCTGCTGAAGGTGAAGATGAACAGGCGACGGAAATGGCGTTGCCGGCGCTTGAACGGGGCGAACACTGCCGGATTAGCGGCTCAGAACTGAAGGATCAGATGACGTCACCTCCGGCCCCTTTTACGGAAGGAACCCTGATTGCCGCCATGAAAAATGCTGCCAGTCAGGTCAGCGACCCGAAGCTGAAAAAAGTGCTGCGGGAGAATGCCGGTCTGGGGACGGAGGCCACGCGGGCCGGTGTGCTGGAGGTGTTATTTGCCCGGCAGTATCTGGAGAAGAGCGGGAAGCATATCCGGTCAACGCAACGGGGCAGGGAGCTGACGGCCGCCCTGCCGGAAGCCCTGACCAGCCCGGGAATGACGGCACTGTGGGAACAGGCTCTGGATGATATTGCACAGGGCAGAATGTCGCTGGATACCTTTATGGACAGGCAGCAACAGTGGGTGCGTCATCTGGTCTCATCCGGACGGGAACAGCCCTTCAGTATGACGGCGCCGGTGACGCCGCCGTGCCCGATTTGTCAGGGGCCGACCCGGCAGCGAAAGGGAAAGCACGGGCTGTTCCGGAGTTGTCAGCGGTATCCTGAGTGTAAGGGCGTGGTGAACACGCAGAAAAAGGCCGGGCGGCGAAAAAAAGCGGGAAAAACTAAAACGGAGTAATCTTAATTTCTCCCTGTTCAGGATCGGGTAGTGTAGTTAAGCTTTGATGTATACCCCCGTTATCAGCGGGAGGCTGACTCAACGAAAACACAACGGCGTTCAGTCAGCTACTGATACCACAACCGGCCATCGCACATCCTGCCGGGTTGTAAGGCGCATGCCCTCCGTGAAAAACGCGCCGGGATTTATCCCCGGAGACAAGTGAGATAACCACCGGGCTGGTACCCCCCTGTAACGGCGCTGTATTTGCAGCGCCGTTTTTTATTCCGGGTTGACTTTCCGTGGATGTGTTTTAAAAATAACCGGGCTTCTTTGCTGCATCTGCAGCCAGCCAATGTTTCAGCAGTCTGAGAGAAACGCCTTCGGGTGACTGCCAGCCAACGTTTCACCGGCCTGAGAGAAACACCTTCGGGTGGCCGGAATATCCTCGTAGCCTGAAAGAGGATGCCCGTGGGCGGTACATCCGTTTAACCTCTGGAAACGGATATCACTGTTCAGTGATTGAGGTCTTTTTTACTTCTCAGACAACCGGAATTCAGCTGATCCGGCATCCCCGACGGGAACATTCACTCCCGTCAGGGATGGTGATGTTCTCCGTCATCACATTTTTTAACTCCATGGAGAAATCATCATGTCTGTAAATACTGCCAAAACTGAATACTTTAATCTGACCCTCAAAGGTCTGGGGTATCTCAGTAATGTACGTCAGGTGAATCACCAGAACGGCTCGTTTCTCAGCTGTGTGGTGAATGCGCTGAGCGGACCCACGGACAGCCCGTCCTACGTCCGTTTTGATGTCACGGTTGCCGGTAAGGAGGCAACCTCCCTGATTGCCCGCTGCCAGAAGGCGGTGGATGAAGATCGCAAGGTGCTGCTTGGCTTCACGCTGAGCAACCTGTCCACTGACATCTTCACCCTGAACAAGGGAGAGCATGCCGGTGAACAACGCGTCAGCCTGAAGGCCCGCCTGATCAAGGTGGACTGGATCAAGATAGGCCAGGAGATGGTTTACAAGGCTGAAAAATCAGACTCCCTGCCGCCGCAAAACGGCACCATGCAACAGCAATACGCAGAAAACTCTTTCTGATCGTACTTTTCTCAACCGTCCTGATGAAAACAGACTGCCTCATCAGGGCGGTCTGTTTTCTTATTGTCTTTATCTTTAAGGAAACTTCTCATGCAACAGCCAAATGGCATTCTGGCCGCACAGGCCGGTTATACGTTACCCCTTCAGGTTCTCAGCAGCGTACGTGGTTATTATATTGGTACTCAGTGTGATGAGGGACCGGTGTCCCGTGAATCCGTGGAGTATTACAGAGACCATGAGCAGGCGGCACAGGCGCTGGAAAGCGGCACCTGGACGCAGCGGACGTGTGCGTGAGGATGAGGAGGGTATATGGCGTCACGCGGTATTAATAAGGTGATACTGATAGGGCATCTTGGACAGGACCCGGAACTCCGTTACTTCCCCAATGGCGGCGGAGCTGTGGCGAACCTGACCCTGGCCACCAGTGAATCCTGGCGTGATAAACAGAGCGGTGAAATGAAGGAGCAGACCGAGTGGCACCGCGTGGTGATTTTCGGAAAACTGGCGGAGATTGCCGGTGAATACCTGCGTAAGGGTTCACAGGTGTACATCGAGGGCCAGTTAAGGACCCGGAAATGGTTCGATCAGCAGAATGGTGTTGATCGCTATTCGACGGAGGTGGTGGTGAGTGTCAATGGCACCCTGCAGATGCTGGGCTCTCCGCGCCAGCAGGGCAGCGGTGCCGCACCCGCACACAGCGGTCAGGGAACTGCCGGTGCGCCGGCGGGTAACTCACCGTCACCGGCTTCCGGGAACGGCGGGGGAATGCCGATGGATTTTGACGACGACATTCCTTTCAGCGGACCGGGATATGGCGCTGAACGGCGGATTATCCATGCCATGTAATGTTAACCCCGGGGGGCATCACCGCCCCCATTTTTATCAAGGAGGTATCGTGAGTGAAAAAAATCATACCACCCCCACGCCACACGATGCGGCGTTCAGGGCGATGATGGAAACCCCTTCGGTTGCAAGGGATTTTCTGGAAGCTGCGTTGCCGCCGTCACAGTTACAGCGGTGTGACATGAACACCCTGAAGCTGGAGCCGGCCACGTTTGTGGATCCGGATTTGCGCCAGTATGCCAGTGACGTTCTGTGGAGCATGAAAACCACCGATGGTCGTGATGGTTACATCTACGCGCTGACGGAACATCAGAGCTCTGCGGATCGTTTTATGGCCCTGCGCATGATGCATTATGTGCTGGCGATAATGTATCGTCACCTGAAAACGCATAATCGGGCTCCCATTGTGATCCCGGTGCTTTTTTATCACGGTGAACCCAGTCCGTATCCGTACAGTCTGAACTGGCTGGACTGTCTGGACGATCCGGCGCTTGGTCGTGAGCTTTACGGCGAAGGAAAGCCGCCCCGTGTTATTGATGTTGGTCTTCTTGATGATGAGGGTATCCGCTGCTATCAGCAGATGGCGGCCCTGATGCTTCTGATGAAGGTCCGTCAGCGGAAGGGCGATCTGATGACGCAGCTTGACTTTCTGTCGCAGCTGCTTCAGATACAGGGATCACACGAACAGGTGGTGGTTCTGTTAAACTATATGGTGAAGGCATGCGATTCGGCTTCACCGGAATTTATACGGGCGATGGCAGAACATCTGCCCCGGTATGAGGATGATATTATGACTATCGCTGAACGACTTGAACTGGCGGGTATCGAGAAAGGTATCGAGAAAGGCCGTCAGGAAGAGAGAGAAAAAGCGCTTGAGAAGACGCTTGAGGCTGCCCGTCGGATGCAGAAGATGGGGATGTCGTCTGAGAGTATTCAGGAGATCCTGCAGCTTTCTGATGAAGATCTGCAGAAAGCGCTCGGTTAATCCGTTTCCGTGTTATCACGGGGCGGGGTGTGGCTGATATGAGAGGTCACTTTCCGCATTATCAACATCACGCCAGCTTTTACGCTGGCGTTTTTTTTGTTTACTGATAATGAGTTGTTCGTTGAGCCTGCCGGCGCTTCTTTGCACAGTGACCGCTGTTTTATCACTGCAGAGGAGTTATCCGGATGAAGATGCAACCCGGGATCTTATTTCCCCTGGTTACCCTGGCCCTGCTGGCCGGGTGTAACAGCCCACAAAAACTTCAGCAACGTGCGCCGGCCATGCCGGTACCTTCCGTCAGCGTTTCCCGCAATGTGCAGCCGGTGTCACCGGATATTTATGCGCAGCCGGCACCGGAAGTGGTGCGTTACGACCGTTACCTGCTGGTCAGCACGGCACCGCAGACAGCGCAGCGAGACCCGCTTTCCCAGGTGATTGATATCCGTATTCCGGCGTCGTTAAAGCCCACCGTGGCCGATGCCATGCGTTATGCCCTGAAACAGTCCGGTTACACGCTGTGTGCCACCGGGCCGGCCAATGGTGTGCTGTACCGCCAGCCCCTGCCCGCCGTGCAGTATCAGCAGGGACCGGTGCGACTGCGTACAGCCCTGCAGGTGATGGCGGGACCGGCTTGGCAACTGGAGGTGGATGACGTTCAGCGTGTGGTCTGCCACAGCCTGCGGACGGGGTATCAGTTACCGGCAGGCCAGCTGGCGCCCGTGCCGGCTTCTCCGGCAATCACGGCCCCGGAGGCACAACCGGTTAAGGGAGGCTTCCTGAAAAAATGAGCGAACAACAGGAGATGATAACGCCCGTTCCGGCAGATAAACCCACAACACGCCGGTATTCACTTCTGCGGGGTGTGGCAGTGAGTTCTCTGACTTTGTTGGTTATGGTGACGGGCGTGGCGCTGTATCTGACAGGGCGCGGCATGGCGGAGATGGATACCCGTCTGGCAACACTGGAACAACAGCAGGGGGAGCGTCTGACACCAGCGGCTCTGGCCCCGCTGCAGTCACGACTGAGTGAACTGGAGGCGAAGCTGCAGACGGAGAGTGCGCGTCTGGCGCAGCTGGCCCGGCAGCCCGTTCTGACGGAGGTTCAGCAGACGCAGCTTAATGAACTGCCGGCGTCCCTTGAGCAGATTCAGGCGGCACAGAAAGCCCTTTCCCTGCGGCTGGACACACTGGCGGCACTGACAGAGAAGCCACAGCCTCAGGCTGTTCAGTCCGAATCCTCCTCTGCTTCCGGCACCGGGAAAAAGGACGTATCCGGAACGAAAGAACCCTCTCCGGTGGTACAGAAAACTGCCCGCCCTCTGACTGCACGTTCAGGTACGTCGCACACTTTCCGTCAGGCACCGTTTGTGCTGACCGGCACCGAGCGCCGGGGGGCGCTGTCATATGCGGCGATGGCACCCCGGGGATATACCAGTCTGTCGCAGGTGGCACTGCTCGGGGAAGGTGAGAGTGTGGCCGGCTGGACACTGATTCATGCCGGTCACGAACAGGCGACGTTCCGGGTGAACGGACGTCAGGTACAGGTCAGAGTGGAGTGAGTGAAGATGAGACTGAAATCCCTGTTACTGGTGATGCTGATACCTGCACTGGCGCAGGCTGCAGACCAGAACACAACCGTGACGGACGCATCCCGTACGGATACGTCACAGCATACGCAGAGCACCACGCAGTCGCTGCAACAGCAGGCCGGGCGGTGGGGACTGAGTGAGGAGGACTGGGGGCGTTATCAGGCACTGATGGCGGGACCCCGCGGGATACAGTCGCCGGGTCTGGACCCGCTGACAGCACTGGGTATTGAGGCCCGTACACCGGCTGAGCGCCGGGCGTATGCCGAAAAGTGGGTGAAGGAAGCGTATGCCCGTACGGAGAAGGAGCTGGCTTTTCAGCGGGAGGTTGATGCGGCATGGCAGCGTCTTTATCCCGGAAAGCTGCCGGTCAGTATGGGCAATACCGGTGTTCTGACCGGAGACACCGGAGGCAGACTGGCGTTGTTTGTGAAGGCGAAGGACTGTGCGTCCTGTGATATCCGCCTGAGTAAGGTGTTGGCATCCGGTAAGCCGGTGGATATTTATCTGGTGGACAGTCAGGGGAAAGACGGGGTGCTTCGTCAGTGGGCACGTGAGCACAACATCCCACCAGAGAAGGTCCGCAGCCGGCATATCACCCTGAACCATGATGCGGGGCGCTGGCTGCGTTTTGGTGAGGGACAGATGCCGGTGGTACTGCAGCAGGGGGCGGACGGATGGCGCGTGGCTGCATTCTGACCGTTCTGCTGATGCTGGCAGGCAGTGGCATGTGTCAGGCTGTTGCACAGACCATTCCTGACGGGTATGTGCAGGTGGCCCGTGCACACGGTATTCCGGCAGAAGTGCTGTATGCCGTCTCCCTGACAGAGACCGCCATGGCACCCGGTGATATGGCCGGCGTCATGCAGTACTCCCGCCGTGACGGGCGTCTTCCGGATGTCTCCCGCCCCTGGCCCTGGACAATTAATGTGGCCGGGAAGGGGTACCGTTATGCCAGCCGGCTGGAGGCCTGGCAGGCACTGCAGGTGTTTCTGAAACGTTATCCGGCCAGACGCATTGATGTCGGGATAGCGCAGGTCAATCTGGGGTGGAATGGTCATCGTTTCCCGTCAACATGGGCGGCCTTTGACCCGTACACCAGTCTTGAGACGGCGGCAGTCATTCTGCAGGAGTGCCGTCAGCGCCATCCCGACAGCTGGCTGAAGGCAGCCGGTTGTTATCACCATCCTGCCGGTGGAAAGCCGGCTGTCCGTTACACCGCCGTGGTCAGACGTCATCTGGACCGGCTGAATGCAAAAAGTATGACGTCACAGCAGACAGCCATGCTGGCACCGGCTGCGGATTATATCTGGACAGAGCCCCGGAGGCGCGAATGAACAGACTGAGACGGATTATCCCTTTTTATTTTCCTGTATGGCTTCTGTTTTCAGCGAGCGTCAGTGCTGAACTGAGGGTGATTGCTGACCTGGGTGGCAGGGATGCGGCTCCTTTTTTTGAGGGTATCAACCGGCAGGCACCGGCTTCTGCACCGGTTGTTTCACCACCGCCTCTTCTGCAGGGGGAAGCGGCGATGCTGCCGGTCAGCACACCTGAAATGTTACCCGGAGAGGTGACACCACGCCCGCTTCAGCTACCGGGCATCGGTGCACTTTTCCTTGTGGGGGATGATGCGTATTCCCGCGCGTGGTTGCAGAAAAATGCTGCTGCGCTCCGGGCGCGCCATGCTGCCGGAATGGTGGTGAATGTGGCTGATGAAAACGGCCTGCGCACGCTGCGTGAACTGGCCCCCGGTGTGGCGATGGCACCGGCATCCGGTTCTGCGCTGGCCCGCCGGTTACAGCTGAAGTCTTACCCGGTGCTGATAACGGACAACGGGCTGTCACAGGAGGTGGTGCCATGATGCAGGTACCTGTGATAACCGCAGTTCAGATGGTCAGCCCGGTGCTGATGGTCTGTCTGGTGTTCTGCCTGCTGACCGTGTTGCTGATGCTTATCCTGCGGGGAGAGTGGCGAAAACAGAAATGCGCCCGGACCCGCCGCCATCAGCGTTGCCGCGCCACCGTCGCCCGGTTACTGGCCAGGCTGACACTGTGGCCGGATATCGAACTGGTCAGCGGTCAGCGTCTGCTGAAACTGCTGAAACTGCTGAAACTGCTGAATGGTACGTTACTGACCGATAAGGGAGAAAGAGAATCATGAGTATGCCACTGCTGGCCCGTGTGCAGGCAAATATTCCGGTCTGGGCACATGAACGGCTGGCCGCATGGGATGCCGCAGAGTTTGCGGCAATGTCGGATTTTATTACGGAACACTACTGGACGGGACAGGGCAGTATCAATGTGTACCGCATTGTGGGGACTGACCATCCACAGTATGCCGGAATGACCTGGCAGGCGCTGCTGGAGCGCGGTAAACGCATGGACATCAATATCCCGTTACTCGAAAAGAATCCGGGATATTACACGCAGGCAGAGCAACAGCATGCCGGGATGGGTTTTGTCAGCATGGATGGCATTCACTGGTATGTCAGTGCTGACGGTAATCACCGCAGCTGTCTGGCCCGCTTTCTGTTTCACCTGCAGGGGGAGGGGCGCACACAGCTTCACAATGTGGCCCAGAGTGTTTATCACACGGACCGGGAGTTCCGGTCTGCCTGTCGGGAGATTCACAACCTGACAGAACCGTTGTCCCGGCATGGGGTGTATCTTCGTCTGCAGACCCAGCGGCGGTGTGTTTCCCGCGAAGACCTGGCCTGCTGGAAAGTGGACCGTTTCAGCACAGAGGCGCAGCTGACAGTGGATGATGTGCGTGCAGGCGGACATGACAGGCCACCAGTGTATAAGGCATTACTGCTGAATGCGGCAGACGCATGGCGGGAAGTGGTGGCGTTACAGCGCAGACTGGAAGCTCTGTCCGCATCACCGGAGAACGATTTACCGCGCTCATGGTGGCGGCGTCTTTTACAGAGAGGTACCCGGTCATGAGTAACCGTTATGTGATTGAGGCTCTGCTGCGACCGGCGGTGGAGCTGAACACTGCCGTGGTGGCGGCAACGGCGGCCGGTGTCTGTGTGACAGCGCCCTGGGCGGTGGCGCTCGCGCCGTCGGTCAGTTATGCCACTGCTGCCGGTTTTGGTGTTCTGGCAGCGGTCCGTTTTCGCCAGGGAATGAAGGTTATCCGCTACCGTCGCAATCTGCGGCGTCTGCCCCGTTATGTGATGAGTACCCGGCAGATACCTGTGAGTCGTCAGCGCCTTTTTCTGGGGCGGGGATTTCGCTGGACACAGAAACACACCCAGCGCCTTCAGGATACGCTGCGCCCGGAGGTGGCCAGGTACCTTCAGCCCGGCTGGCTGTACCGGATGGCCCGTCAGCTTGAGCTGAAAACGGAGCATACCGTCCCCCGTCTGGGCGCACTTTTGCGTCAGGACTCTCCGCTGAATCCGGTACGCCCCCTGCCGCCGGTGGGCGGGAATCCGGCACTGCATGGTATTGAACCGGATGAACAGGATGTGACGCTGGCGCTGGGAGAGCGGGTGGGACACACCATTGTTTATGGTACCACCCGTGTCGGTAAAACCCGGCTGGCAGAGTTGCTGGTCACACAGGATATCCGCCGGGGAGAGGTCACCATTGTCTTTGACCCCAAAGGGGATGCTGACCTGTTGCTGCGTGTCTGGGCAGAAGCACACCGGGCCGGCAGGGGCGATGAGCTTTATATCTTTCATCTGGGCTGGCCGGAAATCTCTGCCCGCTATAATGCAGTGGGGCGTTTTGGCCGGGTATCGGAAGTGGCCACCCGTGTGGCGGGGCAGTTGTCCGGTGAAGGCAACAGTGCTGCTTTCCGGGAGTTTGCCTGGCGTTTTGTCAATATCATTGCCCGCGCCCTGGTGGCGCTGGGAGAACGCCCGGATTACACGCTGATTATGCGCTATGTGAATAATATTGCTGACCTCTATATTCGTTATGCCGGAAAGGTGGTCAGTGAACAGATGCCGGAACTGGAAAGCGCCATTCTGAATAACATGAATGTGCTGGGTGAGAATGATGTGCCCCGGACCATGCAGAACCAGCCGGATGCTGTGCGTATCTGGGCCATTGAGGTGGCGCTCAGCAGTGAAGCCGGGAAGAAACTGTATGACCCGATACTGGATGGTCTGCGAAGCGCAGTACGTTATGACCGGACCTATTTCGATAAAATCGTGGCCTCCCTGCTGCCGTTGCTGGAAAAACTGACCACAGGAAAGACGGCAGAGCTGCTGGCACCGGACTACCTGGATATGAGTGATACCCGTCCCGTGTTTGACTGGGAGCAGGTGATACGTAAAAAGGCGGTGGTGTATATCGGTCTTGATGCGCTCAGTGACAGTGAGGTGGCCAGTGCCGTGGGAAACTCCATGTTTGCAGACCTGGTGAGTGTGGCCGGACATATCTACAAACACGGTATGAATGCCGGATTGCCCGGTGCCGGGGAGAGTAAAAATGTGGTCAACCTGCACTGTGATGAATTCAACGAACTGATGGGCGATGAATTTATTCCGCTCATCAACAAGGGCGGCGGTGCCGGTATGCAGGTGACGGCGTATACCCAGACGTCTTCGGATATTGAAGCCCGCATCGGTAATGCGGCTAAAACTGCCCAGGTACAGGGTAACTTCAATAACATGATTATGCTGCGCGTCAGGGAGAACCGGACGGCAGAGCTGCTGACCAGTCAGTTGCCTCAGGTGGAGATTTACACCAAAACACTGGTATCGGGGCATCAGGATACCGCCGATGTGACGTCCGGACAGGATTTCACCTCCAGCACCCAGGACCGCGTTGGTACAGTAAAGGTTCCCTTACTGGAGCCGGCGGATATCGTCACCCTGCCAAAGGGGCAGGCATTTGCCCTGCTGGAAGGCGGACAGTTGTGGAAAATCCGGATGCCGCTGCCGGCGTCAGAGAAGGACGATGCGCTGATGCCGGAGAGTATTGCAAAAGTGGCTGAAGCCATGCGGCGTAATTACCACACCGGAGAGGGGTGGTGGCATGAAGCCCCGGCCGTGAATGTGCCGGAAGGAGACGGACATGGCTGATTCCCGTCGTGATGTGAACCGTCCTGACGCCGCACAATCTCCACGCCGGCACGGGCTGCTGTATAACCTGCTGTGGGGGGGGCCGTGGGCACTGGCCGGGATGGTACTCTCCTCCCTGTTGCTGAGCCTGCTGATTGAGTACGTGGGTATTGCATTTTTCTGGCCTGAACAGGGAGCGAAGCACAGTGAAGCGGTCATGAACACCGAGCTGGGCTGGTTATCCTCGGAGTTTACCCGCAGTCTGCTGCTGTCCACGCCGTCAGTGACGGTGATGAAGTGGGTGTCCACGGCGTACCAGTGGCTGTTTGTGGACAGCGGATTTATGGCCTGGATGAAGCAGGGCGCTTCGGTCGATAACAGTGTGATACAGGAAGTGGATACCCTGGGCCGCTGGCTGGCGCATTACCTGCATGATTACCTGATGGCCACGGTATATGTGACGGTGGTGACGCTGGTCCGGGTGACGATTCTGGTGCTGTCAGTGCCCCTGTTTGTGATGGTGGCTCTGGTGGCTGTGGTGGAGGGTCTGGGAAGACGTGACCTGCGCAGGTACGGTGCTGCGTATGAATCCAGTTTTGTTTATCACCATGCCAGAAAGTCCATTAAACCGGCGATATACATTCCCTGTATTCTTTATCTGTCCTGGCCCACGGCAGTATACCCGAACCTGCTGATATGGCCGGCGGCCATGCTGCTGGGTGTGGCCATCACCGTGACCATGGCGTCATTCAAGAAGTATTTATAACCCACAGATGCCGGACATCCCGGTGCAAAACTGGTTTTGTGCCGGGGTGTCGGCAGACAAGCCATGTGACAGTCGTCAGTGCGCGTCAGTGTGCTGTTTTATTTACATGCCATTATCTGACTTGTCTGAAGCATTAAAATCATGTAAATAAACGGCGCAATTACTATACTATGATCAGGGTTCCTGGATGGGATGTTCATCTGGAATGAGGGGGGGAGTATGACTAAATTCTTGGACAGAATTGCTGTTGTATCTGGCAAATTTATGCAGATGCAATCACAGCCAACGCTTGAACAAACAAGCAATAATAAAATTACGACTGATGCGAATGGTAACGCGACGTTGAATATGAGAAATAAACAGGTTCAGAGCGCCATGCTGGCGCGAATGAGGGAACTGGCAGCAAAACGTTAAGGATCGATGAATGGGCCCTTTAGTTATTATGGTCGTTCTGGTGTGCGGCTTCTGGTATACAGAGAATCACTATCAGTCCCGCATACGACATGCCAGAACCAACGGATGGACATCGTATTTTTATGTTGCAATGCATGGATGTCGGTTCGTTATTATTGGTTTCAGCATTACTGTCGCTTTATTGCTGGTATTAATTGTATTTAGTTTTATTACGTCAGTTTTGCATTTTTTCTTTCCGGCTATAAGCGAACGGGATCTTTATTCCTGGTTAATTGAAGATGATATTTTCTCCTGCCCCTCGTTTCTGATATTTACAATGGGAGTGGGTTTTTTATGGGCTGCATTTGAAGTTGAGGGGGCTAAATATCAGTTGAATGATGAAAACAGAAGACTGGCAGCATACAGAGAGGTTGCTGCAGAAGATGCTATGGAGTCATTGCTTGTTCAGGCGATTGATGAAGAAAAGCTGGTTTTTATCACGTTAAAATCCCGTAAAGTTTATATTGGCTATGTGGCTGCGCCGAGAATTGAACACAGTCATACACAGCATTTAGTTATTATTCCTTATATCAGTGGGTATCGTGATAAAGATACCCTGCTGTTTTGTGAACAGCACCAATATTATGCGCTTTATCTGAAAGATGGTATTACAGCTGATTCCTCTCCGCTGAATTTGCAACATTTCCGGCATGTTATTCCAGTGGATCAGGTTGAAACTATTTCTTTATTCGATACAAGTATATATCCTTCTTTTGATGAGTGTACTTGCAGGAAGCCCTCATAGCGATAGTATCGTGAAGCATATTTACTTAGAGCCGCGACCCCCTGGTGTAAAACTTGTTTTTGTAGCAGGGTGTCGGCCTGTTATCATCAGTGCGCATCAGTGGAAAACTGCCAGTGTCAGTTCACCGATGAGAGAAACGGGCGGAAGATTGTCACTGTCAGCACGGGGATGACAATAACATTCAGTACAATAATGATCCAGTTGATGGTCTGTATAACGTAACATGCCCACAGAGGGTAATGGGGTTCTTCCAGACGGAGGTAATTGAGAAATACAAACCAGAAGGCGCAAAAAAATGACCAGCCCAGAAGTAGGGGCTGAAACAGATGTTCAGGCATATTCTCTCCTTTTGAATGGGCATGCAGATAAACAGCCCCGGAATAATATCAAAGCGATCAGGTTAAGTTGCATATGCTGTTTTCTTCAGAGAACGTACTGGTCAGAAAGCAGGGCTGCGTATCAATTCCCGCAGGAAAACGGGCAGTGTGATGATAAAAAAAACGGCGATGCATTGCATGATGGTCCATACCCAGGGCGGAAAACGGAGTTCTGCAACTTTGATGAAGCAGTAAAACAGGAGCCAGAAGGCAAGTGCGCCAGCATATATCTTCAGTGTAAGCTCAGTCATTATTCCGCCTTTATTGATGTTACAAATAAGAACAGCGTAATTTCTGAGCGTTGTTCCCGACAGCGTTAATTCATTCACGTCACGATGAAATTATCCGCCAGTGCAAATTCCGGTTTTTATCAATCCGGATGACGGTGCAAATCTGCCAGTGTTCCCGTTCAGCTCCGGGAAATATTCCGGTGTTCAGCCATGCCGCTTTTCCCGTAAAAATTTTCAGTTCTGTAAACAGAGTTTATTGCTGACCTGTTTCCCTGCCTTACGCATCCTGTACGCACCGTTTAACTCTGAAGGAGGTGCGTATGCGTTCTTTTCCGGCATCAGCCTGTCGTGCCGGCCGTCTGGCCGGGGCTGCGGGGATGCTGTTTCTTTTCACCCTTGTCATACCCGTTCAGGCGGCTGAACAGGATGAACTGGCTACCGCCATGCGCCAGCTTGACCAGGTGCAGGCGGCGCTGGAGCGGGCCCGGGGGGCCGCTGTGCAGTCCGGCGCGTCTGAGCCACCCCGTTACTTCTTTGATTATCCCCGGGCGCGTGCCGATCTGGAGACCATTCGTGATGGCATCGATCGCTATCTCACGCCTTCCCGGGCCCAGCCCCGTGCAACGTCAGCCGTGAACGGTCACTACCGGCGGGAGCGTCCCTGATGGGCATGTCTGCCGTGCAGTCTTCCGCCTTTAAAGCGGCTTCCGGGGAAATGGATATCAGTACCCTGCATCTGCTGTCACTCGGGCTGCTTTTTGCTGTGCTGTTTCTCTGGGCGGCCTGGGCGCTGCTGGATGTCTGGGCGGGCTGGAGTAATGAGAAGGTCCGCAGCGCAATGCTGGGGCGCTTTTTTATCCGGCTGGCTCTCCTGCTGGTTCTCAGTATCTGGATGTTTGCCAGCTGAGGTGAGTTGTTATCTGAATCATGATTATGAGGATTTTGTGTTTATGAAGTGGTGTTTTCGTTTTCTGAAACGTCTTGTTTCTCTGCCGCACACAATGCTGTTACGCCTGTGGCAGACCGTGTTTTCAGTGTGTCTGTTGCTCTGGATGAGTATGCAGCCGGCCCTGGCTGATCTGCCCACCATGGAACCTCCGTCCTCCGGCGGTGGCAGCGGTCTGTTTGGACAGATTAAAGGCTATTCCCAGGACGGCGTGGTGCTGGGTGGTCTGATTATCTCCGCCATTGGGTTTATTGTCGTGGCGAATTCCGCAATTTCCACGTTTGCGGGAGTCCAGAAAGGACAAAAAACCTGGACGGAGTTTGGGGCCATTGTGGTGGTGGGGGTGATTCTGCTGGTTGCGGTGATCTGGCTGCTGACCAAATCGGCTTCCATCATTCTGTAAGGAACGCCACCCATGCAGACCATTCATTTTTTACCCGATCGCCTTAATGTGGAGCCGGCCGTGTTCCGGGGCTTCACCACGCCGGAGCTGGGGCTGGCCGCACTGAGCGGCGCCGGTCTCGGCCTGCTCTGGCCGTTACCGCTGCTTCCGCTGACCGGCTGGGTGATGATCCCGACCGGGATGATGGTCACGCCGCTGCTGCTGATCTGGTTCGGCGGAAGCTGGATCACCCGGATGAAACGCGGCAAACCGGATAACTGGCTCTGGCAGCGGCTGGAGGAGAAAAAGTGTCGGGCCGGCATGGGGCGTTCATCGCTGATTATGGAGGCGCAGGGCTGGTCCCTGCGCCGTACCCGGCCGGTAAGGAGAGTTTTATGAGTCGTTTTCGTCACGCCCTTCAGGACAGGGACCAGCATATCCGCAGCCTGCGCATTATCAGTGCCGTACTGGCAGGATTTCTGTTGCTGGCCTGTATTGGCTGGATGACTGCTCCCAGTCGTCTGACCATTCATAACCCGCCGGATTTGCGTTCCGGCAGTACCCGACCGTGGTGGGAAGTTCCCCCGTCGACGGTTTACTCCTTCGCCTTTTATATCTTCCAGCAGTTAAATGCCTGGCCGAAGAACGGCGAAGTGGATTACCCGGCTAAAATTCATGCCCTGTCGGCCTATCTGACGCCGTCATGCCGTGAACTGATGGAGAACGATGCCCGCCGCCGTAAGGATGCAGGGGAACTGCTTGACCGTGTGCGCGTGGTGTATGAAATCCCTGAGCACGGGTACGGAGGGCGCTACAACAAAAATCCGGTGACCGTACAGGGCCGGGATAACTGGCTGGTACGTCTGGACCTGGTGGCGGATGAGTATTTTCATGCCGAGCCGGTCAAACGTGCGCTGGTGCGTTATCCCCTGAAAGTGGTGCGTTGGGAGGGGGACCCGGAGCATAACCCCTTCGGGCTGGCACTTGACTGCTACAGCGGTACACCTCAACGGCTGGAAGCCGCACCGGCTGCCGGAGGAACACAGTGATGAAGGGTAACGTTTGTCGTCTGATTAGGGGGAGTCTGATGGCGCTTCCGTTACTGATATCCCCGTTTATGCTGCATGCTGACGAACTGATGAAGTGGGAGCGTATTCCGTTATCCGTACCCCTGAAGGCGGGGCAGGAGCGGGTTATTTTTGCGGACAAAAATGTGCGGGTGGGATTCCCGCCGGCACTGAACGGTAAGCTGCGGGTACAGAGTACCGGTGGTGCCGTGTACCTGAAGGCGGACAGTGCCTTTCCACAGACACGGCTGCAGTTGCAGGATGTGGAGACCGGAGAAATGATTCTGCTCGATGTCACCGCCGGTGAACAGGGGCCTTCTGAGCCGGTACGTATTGTGTATGACGGTGAGGTCAGCACGGTCAGTCAGGCGACTGACCTGATGAAACCGGCGTCCTCATCCGGCAAAACCTCCGCCGGTCAGTCGCGGGCACCGGGACTGGATGACGGTACGCAGGCCCGTCGTCAGCCGGTTCGTTACAGCGCGCCCCTGCCAGTGTTACTGACCCGTTACGCCGCCCAGTCCCTGTATGCCCCGCTCAGGACTCTGGAGGCGGTGCCGGGTATTCACCCGGTCAGTCATCACCTGCCCGGACGCATCACCACCCTGTATCCGTCAGAGCCCCTGACCGTCACGCCACTGGCGGCATGGGGCGCTGGCGGACGCACGGTGGTGGCGATGAAGCTCACCAGTACAGTCAGCCGTAAGGTGGTGCTGGATCCCAGGGCACTGCAGGGAAACTTTGTGACCGCCACCTTCCAGCATCGCTGGCTGGGACCTGCAGGCACACCGGAGGACACCACAACACTGTATCTGGTGACAGAGGGCAGACCGGACAGGGCGTTTATCGCAGAACCTGCCCGGCGTAACGCCACCGCAGGACGTAAGGCCGGGGAGGTGAGCCATGCAGATTAAATCCAACACGCTGGTCAAATTTGTGGTGCCCGCTGTGGTTGTGGGTGGGGTATTCATCGGGCTTAAAAGCTGTGGTGATCCCGCGTCGTCATCAGACCCGTCAGCACAGCAGACACAGGTCCTGGGGACTCTGTCTCAGGAGGAACTGAAGGCGCTGGGTGTTGAGGGTGACACGCCGGAAGATACCCTGCGCACGCTTATCGGGCGTCTCAATCAGGTACGTGAACGTCAGCAGACGCTGGACGAACAGAACAGCAGACTGCTGAAGGAGAATGAACAACTGCGTAAACGCGGAACGGATGTGTCCGGTCAGCTGAACGATGCCGTGGCAGGACTGCAGAAAAGTTATGAGGAGAAGCAGCGCCAGCTGCAGAACGAGCAGAACACCCTGATGGCAAAGGTGCAGTCCCTGACGGAGCAGCTGGCGCAGCAGGGGAGCACCAGTAAGGCAAATACTGACAGCGATATTCCCCTCGGGCTGGGGCTTGACGGACTGAGTGGTGCTCCGGGAAGCGCGGTGTCACAGGGGGCCGATGGCCTGATGTGGGTGACGCCGGCTGACCAGTCACAGCCTGACCCACGGGATGTGGCAGGGGGCAAAAGTGGTCCCCGTTTCCCCACCTCCTTTCTGGATGATAATCCGCTGACCCGTCAGAAGGCGGCGTATGAACAGCAGGTGAAGGGATACAGTAACGAGAAACAACAGGCCACCACACAGGCCGTCTACACCCTGCCGGAGAATGCCACCCTGGTCGGGAGCCGGGCAATGACGGCCCTGCTGGGGCGGGTGCCGGTCAACGGCACGGTGACAGACCCTTATCCGTTCAAGGTGCTTATCGGTAAGGACAACCTGACCGCCAACGGCATTGAACTGCCGGATGTGGAAGGGGCCGTGGTGTCCGGTACCGCCAGTGGTGACTGGACGCTCTCCTGTGTGCGGGGCCAGGTGAACAGTATCACCTTTGTGTTCGCTGACGGGCGGGTTCGCACGCTGCCGGCACCGGATGTGAACGGCACCACCAACAGCAATCAGCAGACGAAGAACGGGAATAACACCGGCGGCATTGGCTGGATTTCGGATGAGGACGGCATTCCGTGTATCAGTGGCACCCGTAAGTCCAATGCTGTCACATACCTGCCCACCATTTTCGGTCTGTCTGCCGCGGGGGCGGCCGGTGAGGCCCTGAGCCAGGGGCAATACACCACGCAGAATAACGTCAACGGCCTTTCTTCCTCGCTGACCGGCAGTGCCGGGGAGGCGGCACTGGGTAAGGCGATTTCCGGCGGAATGAATGAGACAGCAGAGTGGGTGAAGCAGCGTTACGGGCAGACGTTTGATGCCATTTATGTGCCACCGGGAAAAAGGCTGGCCGTTCACATCACCCGCCAGCTGGCGATTGATTACGAAGACCAGGGCCGTAAGGTGCGTTATGAGTTCACCCTGCCGGGAGAGGCGGACGCACAGGATGGTCTGGACTGAGGGAGTAAACCGTGAAGCATTTTTTTTCTGTAATGACCCTGATTACCGTCACGCTGACACTGTCTGGCTGTGCGACATCAAAAGAGGAACTTCTGCCCGCCGGGGACCAGACGATGCTGGAAATCTGGCAGGGGCAGTCTGGCGGCGGAAGTGCCCGTTCTGCTGTGGCAGCCCGTGACACACTGCGGCGTCCGCTGACAGAAACGGAACAGCAGGACGCTGCGCAGACGGACCGAAGTTACAGCCGGACACAGGAGAGTGAAATCAGCCAGCAGTTTCCACGACTGCCCAACCCGGACATGGTGATGTATGTCTTTCCGCACCTTGCAGAGGGGAACTCACCGGTACCGGGCTACAGCACGGTGTTTTCATTTTACAGCCAGACGCAGTATGCGATGCCCGGTGAACGCACGGCAGCGTTCTGACGGGGCGGATGAGCTGAGTGACTGTGCCGGCGTGATGCCGGCGGTTTATCAACGTATGTTAAGGGACAAGTAAAATGGGTTTCCCGCTGTTTAAAAAGAAAGTGAAACCGGCAATATCTGCAGAGACGACTGTGTCAGCAGAATGCGCGCAGCATTCCGGAGTCGATGACGCCGGTACTCCCCGTAACCTGAGCCGCCCCGGGCGAATGACCCGTCAGGAGGAGGCGAAGATTTACCATGCGGGCCCGTCCATTATTGATTTTCTGCCCTGGGTGGAATACCTGGATGAAGCGCAGTGCCTGCTGCTGGATGACGGGGTGTCGGTCGGCGCTGTGTATGAGGTGACACCGGCAGCCACGGAAGGGCGCACGGCAGAGCGTCTTGAGCAAATCCGTGACACGGTGGAGGATGCCCTGCAGGACAGCTTTGATGAATACGACACCCACCCCTGGGTGGTGCAGTTCTTCTGTCAGGATGAAAATGATGTGGATGCGTATCTTGACCATCTGAAGGGGTATGTGAAGCCCCATGCGCAGCGCACCGCTTTTACAGAGGCCTGGCTGGGCGAGATGGAACGGCATCTGCGGGGAATTGCCCGTCCGGAAGGGCTTTTCACGGACACACTGGTGACCGGGCAGCCCTGGCGTGGTCAGCAGCGACGGACCCGGATGGTGGTGTACCGCCGTATCGGGAAAAACAGCCATGACCCGATGCCGCCGGTGGCGATGCTGAACCAGGTGTGTGAACGCGTGGTGGGGGCGCTGGGCGGGGCGGGGGTGCGCTGTACCCGTATGAACGGTCTGCAGGTGCATAGCTGGCTGCTCAGGCTGTTCAATCCCCGACCAGAGTGGGTGGACAGGGACACACTGTACCGTCTGGCCACTCGCGCGGCACCGCAGGAGGCCCCGGAGGGCATGATGCCGGTGATGACCGACTTTGCGGAAAGTCTCTGGTTCACGCCGCCGGTGTCGGATCCGGAAAACGGTGTGTGGTGGCTGGACGGGCTGCCGCATGCCGCCGTGGTAGTGGAGAAATTGCGTACACCCCCGGAGGCAGGGACGCTGACCGGTGAGAAGGCCCGGGGCGAAAAGACGGTGAATGCCCTGATGGATACGTTCCCTGAAGGCACCCTGTTGTGCATGACCATTGTGGTACAGCCGCAGGACACACTCGAGGAGCGTTTCACCCGGCTGTCAAAAAATGCGGTCGGGGAAAACACGGAGTCCATCCGTGCCCGTCAGGATGTGGCCACCGTGAAGGAATATCTGGGGAACCGCCATAAACTTTACCGGGCGGGGATCAGTTTTCTGTTACGGGCTGAGGATATGGACAGCCTGAAGCGTAAGCGGGTGGCCCTGACCACGGCACTGCTGGGCGCCGGCCTGCAGCCGGTACGCCCGGAGTTTGATGTGGGGCCGCTGAACAGCTGGCTGCGTGCGCTGCCCATGTGTTTTGATCCGGATACGGACAGGAAGCAGTGGTACACGCGTCTGATGTGGGTGCAGCATCTGGCGGGACTCCTGCCGGTAACCGGGCGGGAGACGGGCACCGGTCATCCCGGGTTCAGTTTCTTTAACCGGGGCGGGGATGTGCTGACTTTTGATCCGCTGAATAAACTGGACCGCACCCAGAATGCGCACCTGCTGCTGTTTGGTCCGACCGGCGCAGGGAAATCCGCCACGCTGTGCTCCTCGCTGTCGCAGATCATGGCCGTACATCGCCCCCGTCTTTTTATTGCTGAAGCCGGGAACTCGTTCGGGCTGCTGGCGGATTATTTTGAGAGTCTCGGGCTTTCGGTGAACAAAATCAGCGTGAAACCGGGCACCGGTGTCAGCCTGCCGCCGTTTGCGGATGCGCATCTCCTGGTGGCACAGGGACAGACCCTGCAGGATGTGGATGAACAGACACTGCCGGATATTGATGATGACACGCAGGACGAGAGCGAGGAGCAACGCGATATCCTGGGAGAAATGGAGATTTCTGCCCGCATGATGATCACCGGCGGTGATCCGAAGGAAGAGGCGGCACTCAAACGGGCGGACAGGGCGATGATCCGCGAAGCCCTGCTGATGGCCACGCACACCACATACCGGGAGGAACGCCAGATGCTGCCGGTGGATCTGCAGTCGGCCCTGTGGGAAATCTCCCGGGACAGTCAGCGAAATGAACTGCGGCGGACGAAAGCGGCAGAGATGGCGGAAGCGCTGGGGATGTTCACCCAGCCGGGCAGTTTTGAAGCGGAGCTGTTTAACCGGGAGGGGGCGCTGTGGCCGGAGGCGGATGTGACGCTGATTGACCTGGGGCATCTGGCCCGTGAGGGGTATGAAGCCCAGATGGCGCTGACCATGGTGTCGATGACCAACATGATTAACAACATCGCGGAGCGTGACCAGTATCTGGGGCGGGATATTCTGTTTGCGGTGGATGAGGCACACATTGTGACGGTGAATCCGTTGCTGTCCCCGTACATGACCAAGGTGGTGAAAATGTGGCGCAAGCTGGGCGCCTGGCTGTGGCTGGCCACGCAGAACCTGAAGGACTATCCGGATGTCGCCGAGAAGATGCTGAATATGGCCGAGTGGTGGGTGTGTCTGACCATGCCACCGGAGGAAGTGAACAACATTGCCCGCTTTAAGGCCCTGACAGAGGAGCAGAAAGCGGTGCTGCTGTCAGCCGGTAAACTGTCGGGGTGTTACACGGAAGGGGTGGTACTGGCGAAGAAGGTGGAGGCGCTGTTCCGGGTGGTGCCCCCGAGTATTTACTTGGCGCTGGGGATGACGGAGAAGGAGGAGAAGGCAGAGCGCCGGGCGTTAATGAAAGCGCATCAGTGCAGCGAGCTGGAAGCCGCATTTCATGTGGCCCGGAAGCTGGACAGGCTGCGTGGGCTGACTGACGGGGAGATCCGGGGATGATGGCACTGAAATACCCGACGCTGAGTCTGAGCGCAGAAACTGTAAAACCGTCGCCGGGGCTGTTCTGTGTGGAGGCGCAGGGCGCTGCCAGCCTGACAGAAGAGAACCATGCTGAACTGATGACACTGCTGGGCCATATCCGGCAGAGGCTGACAGCACCGGTCAGGATGACCTGCCATCCGCATCGCGTGGGATTCAGCAACAGTGTGGCACTTCACCTGGAGGGGGCTTCAGGCGGGCAGGTGGATATTCTGCTGACGGTGAGTGGGCAGTCAGGCTGGCCGGCAGAGAGTGATTACGCGCATCCCCGCTGGTACCTGACGGTACAGGATACGGTGGATGCGTTTTATCTGGTGCTTTGGCTTAATGAGAAGCTGCAAAAAGGATAAAAAATGCGGCCATTTCCGGAAAAACTTAACCCACAGGAGGAAATTTTTTAAGATTTAAAGCCATACATGATAGCTGAGTATGGTGGTTTGTGTTATGGACAAAAAACAGCTTGAAAAAGAGATTCTTGAAAAAACACAGGAGCTGATTCGTGCTCGTGCCGATTATGACAGTGCGCAAGGTGAGTTGCTTGATGAACTGAAGGCAGATTGTGAACGTAGTGGAGGAAGCATGGCTCAGGAAGCGAGGCGAGAAGCACTTCAGGAAGAGCTGCGCAATCGTCGGGATTCGGCTGAAGCAACATTAAAGCGATACGAAAAAGATTTTTCTGAACTTATCAAAAAATATCAGGATCTTTGAAATAACCCCGTCTTCAAATGGAGACGGGGTTATTTTCTGATGTATCCAGAGTATCATTTTGTTAATTTTCAGTTTCCGGTTTTGAATTTATTGATGACCTTCCCGGTGGTTCTGAGCACGCTGTCAGACATGTATTGTCTGACGGAGTTATTTCATGTACCGGAAGCTGTTGTATTTCTTTCTTGCCCTGCCGGTGATATCCGTTGCCGGCACCTCTGTTTATACCGATTCGGCACATCCGCCGGTTAACCTGCCCCCTGAAGTGCAGGTCGTGTTACTCGACGGGCCACAGCAACTGCAGGACGCTTTTTTCGGTCCGTTGCCGGCTGATCCTGAAGCCGCTGAGGCAGTTGTTCGTGAGCACATGCAGTCCCCTGAATGGTCGTCTGCACAGGCTGACCTTGCAGAACGTTACCGCCTGGTGACCCACGCCTGGTCGCTGGGACTTAAAAAATACCCTGCGGTGGTGTTCGACGACCGGGAAGTGGTATACGGCACCACCGATGTGGCACAGGCTGAGCGGCTCAGGAGTCAGGGAGGCCAGCCATGACGGGGCTGCAAACACGACGTTATGCCGGCGCATTTTTGTTGTGGACAGCGACTGTTTCCGTGGCCGGCGCTTCCCTGAATACGGCACAGATAGTGGCCAGTGCTGTCTCTCAGAGCTGCATCAGCTGGCGGGTCAGTGGTATCTGTTACTGGCTGTACTGTACGCCCTTTGGCTGTAAGGTCCGGACGTCCGTGAAGGTTTCACATTTTATTCCTGAAGCGGTGGTGTCCACTTATACCGCACCGGGCGGTAACCCCTGGCAGGAGATGGCTCTGGTCAGTCAGGCATCCGGCGGTGTGGAGAACGCCATCAGCAGCGGGATTGCCGGGTTGTCTGCCGGTGGGGGAAACCCGGCAGATATGAAATTACCGGGACAGCGTAAATCCGCCATCCGTTTCAAATACGCGGATGCGCTGGGGCATCCGGCCACGTTGCTTATCGGGGGCAGTATTCCCGGGTATTCGTGTGAGTCTGCTGCCACGCCACTGAGGCCTTATTTTCTCAGCACACTGGACAGTCTTGCCTGGCGCACCGGTATGCCCGAATCCCTGTATCCCGAAGCCATGATACCCGGCAGACGGGAGTTGGGGAGTCAGCGTAATGCAGACATGTGGGGAAATATCTACCCCCGTTCCGGTTTTGTCAGCCAGACCGATGATGACAAAGCGGCAGCCCTGGTTGCCCAGCGGGTGGCGGACATCATCACACGCACCGGAGAACCTCACGTCTATCAGTCGCTGAAAGGCCGAAAAAAGGATGGCTACTGGCCACCGGATGCGGTGGAAGAAAACACCGGCACCCGTAATCACAAGTGGCAGCGCCTGACCCCTTCTGTTTCTTCATCCTGCGCCGTATTCCCGGATGGCAGCCATGCCGCGCCGGAGGACGGTAATGCCGCTTTTGCCCTGTGGCGTCCCTACAGTTGCTGCAAAAAGCGGGGCCAGAAATTTCTGGGCAGTACGAATTTTTAGAGGAAAGCAAATCATGAAGCATAAACCACAACTGATAAATGTCGTGGCACTGGCCGTCATGCTGGCCTGCAGCTCTGTGGCCGGTGCGGCGGAGAATGAACGCGGTACGTTCGGTCTCTCCCTGCCACAGGTGAATGACAGTGCCATCGGGTACGGGAAATCCATTGACGGTGCCATCTCGGACAAACTGTTTTACACCCTGGGGGGCGGGTCAGTGATATCGCAGCCGGCAACCCGGAGCAACATGAAGAAGCTCGGGGTGGATATTGGCTGGAGCAGCAACCTGATGTGCGGCAACTTTGACCTGAAAACCACGGTGAGCAATCAGCTGAACGGGGTGACGGACGGTTTTAAAAACCTGATGGGGGATGTGATACAGGGGGCGACGGGTGCGGTGGCCAGTCTGCCGGCGATGGTCATCCAGCGGGCGAATCCGGGACTGTATGATGCCCTGACTAACGGGGTGTTACAGGCAAATGTGGCGTTCGACAAGGCACAGCTGAACTGTCAGAACATGGCGAAGCGCATGATGGAGTTCTCGGACAGCAGCAAGTGGACACAGGCTGCGGTTATGGAGGAGTACAAGTCACTGGTCAACAGTGGTGAAGCGGATGCCATTCGTATTGATCATCAGGCACAGAATTTTAAAGGAAATTCAGGACGTAGCTGGATTGGTGGTCAGAAACGGGGAGGTGCAGGGCAACCAGCTATCCGTCCCACACATGATCTGGCTGCAGCGGGTTTTAACATGATGAATAACCTGCCGGTTACCAGTACATCAATGGTCGGGAGTACCAGTTGTACCGGAAGTGTGTGCAGTAAGTTCAGTAATGCTGAAGAGGCGGCAAAGGCGGTGGTGAAAGTGCTGGGTGATCGCACTATGCGAACCTGTAGTAAAGCAAATGAATGCACCAGTGGTGGTGAAGAGCAGCAGTCTGGTGCGATCGCCGGAACCGGATTCACGCCGATGCTGGAAGAAGCGGTGAAAGTGAATACGGAGCAACTGGTAAAGCTGGTTAATGGTACTGAAAAACCGACAGCAGCAAATCTGGCTAAACTCCGGTCAGGCAGTCTGACAGTAACGGCCGGAGTGATTAAGGCGCTACAACGGGATCCGGATAATGCTGCACTGACCGGACGTCTGGCCGGCGAACTGGCAATGGCAGATACGGTGGAGACGGCGCTATTGATGCGCAGAATGATCGTGACGGGAATGTCTGAACCGAATGCGATGTTACAGGATGATGCGTTGGCAGAGGGGGAGCGTCGTATTGAAGCGCTGGATCGGGAGATTGCGGCACTGAAAAACGAGATGGACTTGAAGCGTGAACTGGCCCGCAACAGCGTACTGACCATTATTGAGCGTGAGAATCAGCGAGTTGGCGTTAACCCGCAGACGGAAAGTGCAGACAGCTCTGATACCCGAATTAATCAACTGGAGCAGGGAACAGGTGAAGATGAATAAACGTAACGCCCGTCAGCGTCTGAAAGCGGTGCTGCTCACAGGCGGTATCCTGCTGGCATTTATGGTGGTGGCGCTGTTCATTGCGGATATGGCCATTCGTCATCCGGAAGGAACTGCCGCATTCAGTACGTGGATGCGGGCTCACCGTTCTGGCTGGCTGCTCTGGCGTCTGTGCATTTATATCCTGCTGGGCTGGGGGATCTGGCGTATCGCGCATGCGCCGGGATTCCGGGCGGAATACCGCCAGCCACTGATACGTATCTGTTGCGCCAGTGTGACGTTTATTCTGGTCTGTGAATACGCGCTGCTGAAGACACAGGGAGGCTGATGATGACAACAAACAGCTATCTTGAATATTTTCTGACCCTGCTGGGCTGGCTGATTAATAATGGCCTGTGGGATGTGCTGCTGGGAACCGGGCTGTTTGCACTGCCGCTGGTATTTAAGGTTATTGGGATCTGGCTGCGGGTCAGGGAAGAAGGGGAGGATGAGGGGAATAAGGGGCTGCTCTCGCTGCCCCGTATTGAACATGCGCTGTACATGGGATTCTTTGTGATTATCAGTTGCTGTGTGCCGCTGGTCAATGTCAGTTTGGGGACTATTGAGTATGACGGCAACCGTGCGAAGCAGTGCGGGACATGGACACCGAAGGCACCGGATAAGACCGGGTATGCCGGTGTGATTTCCAGCATGGACGGTAAAACGGCGCAGATCCCGCTGTGGTGGCTGATGGTGCACAAACTTTCAAAAGGGGTGACTCAGGCCGCCGTGGCATCCATTCCCTGTTCGCCTGATATGCGACAGATGCGTTTTGAGGTTCAGCATACCCGGATCAACAATAAGGCGCTGATTGAAGAACTGCAGGATTTCACCAATGATTGCTACTCACTGGCGCTGTACAGCTGGAAGCAGCAGGATCAGGGAATGACAACGGATAAAAATACGCTGCGGGATATTGAGTGGATTGGCAGCAGGACATTTCAGGCGCGTTATTACAATGAACTGCAGTCGAAGATGCCGAGAAGTGCGTTTCCGTGGAATGCATCCCGTGACAGTGGACGCCCGAACACCGGTCGGGGTGGTTACCCGACCTGTAATGAGTGGTGGAGTGAGGCGGATGTCGGGCTGAAAAGTCGGGTGATGAAGCAGGCTGACCCCGGTATGTGGCTGCGTCTGTCAGCAACGATGAAAATGATCGGGAATACAGGCAAGGAGTATGAAGAAGCGGTGATACGCCGTCTGGTCAGTCCGGTGAATATGACAGTGTCACATGGTGGCAGAGCCTATGCTGGTTATGGTGGGAATGCGGATTTGTCGCTGGATAACGCTGTGACCCGCGTGTTCTCAACGGGGGGCGTGGCGCTGGGGAGTCTGGCGGCGTTTCCGGCCCTGGATGCGATGCGACAGGCATTACCCATGGTACAGGGGATCCTGTTGATGGCTATTTACGTGATGTTGCCGCTGATTCTGGCGTTTGCGGCGTACGAGATAAAGACGGTGATTACACTGACGTTTGTGATTTTTGCGACTAATTTCCTGACGTTCTGGTGGGAGCTGGCACGATGGCTGGATTCATGGATGTTTACAGCGCTGTACAGTTCGGAAACGCACAGTCGCTTCAATATGGCAGGGTTTCAGAATACCTCGGATGACCTGATTATGAATCTGGTGATGGGCAGTATGTTCCTGATTTTACCGGCGGTCTGGATGGGAGCATTATCCTGGACCGGGGTGTATATTGGAGGAGCGATGACTCAAAGTATGGGAGATGGTTCTAGACAAGCTCAGGCATCAGGAGGCAGTGCTGTTAATATGTTGCAGGATGCTGGGTTGCGGGGGATGTCTGGGGGCACGTCAGCAGGCTCAACAGGCCAAACAGTAGGCTCGGTAGGTCAAAAATTGAATAAGCAAAAATAATTCCAGCGCGGTAAATATTAAATCAGGGGATTGAAGGACACTCTGAAATCCCCGATTTTATGTTTTTAATTAATTTCCATCGCGCTCCCATTGTTCTCTCCATATAGGACGCTCCCATTCTTCTCTCCATATAGGACGCTTCCATTGTTCTCCTTCGTACTCAAAATTCAAGTCATGCCTCTTTTCAAGACTATCACATTGTGTATTAAATCCGGCACCAACACATCGAAGAATGTATGCAACAGCCCAGATAAACGCCAGACACCCGAGAACTGCCGTGATACTGAAGAGTGCACAAACTACAATTCCGGTTAATCCAAGAGCCAGCGGGAGCCGTCCAGTCCAGGTTGGCAGATGTCTTTTTCTGGCCGCATGAACCCAGAAGTTGTCCCACTGACGAAGCGTTCTTACGAGTCGTTTCCACTGAATGGCAAACCGTTGTCCTCTGAGATAAGCGGCTTTGTTAGTCGTTTTCATAAGAAAAACTCCTAATTTTCAGTCCTATGTGATGAATTTAATGTTCAAACTATAAGCCATTTTTGTATAAATATAGGTGAAAAACCATACAGAATCTACCGATAAATGTCTCAAAAGGAGGTGTAAATGTTGAGTAAAAAATTGTTATTGGTTTGTGTTTCATGCCTGGCGTTAACTGCCTGTTCTGTTGATGAAATTGCTTCGGTTAACAAGCAAATTAGTGATGGTGCTTTTGCTTTAACGGGGGCATTGCGTGGAAACTCATCGTCTGCGGATTCAAATGGAATGCCATTTTTAGCTCAGGCGCAAAAACCAGCGACAAAATCCAGTACACAGGAATATTCTGTGCCTGTTGATATTGATACTGCAGCTGCGCGTCTGAAGCGATATTATCAGTTTGTATCAAATGATGAAGTTGATGCTATTCGTAAAAAAGACAGAAATGGTAGTTGGGTCGCTGGCGCAATTACAGATGCGAATCAGGAATGGGAGGCTATGCCGGGAAGTTATTATAAAATGGGGAATGACTGGAATGAATACGATCATCTGACTATTGAGCTGGAAAAAAATGGAGCAGGGAGTAAATTATACATTACATTTAAATCCCCATCGGACAAACGACTGAATAGTGAAGAGCTTAAGAAATTAATGTTAAATATTAAAGGTGTTGCTGAAGGTACAATCAGGTAATTATGGTGGGATTGTGTTGAGGAAAATTCTTTTCGCTTTATTAATTATAGTGGTGGCTGTTTTATCGTTCGATTTCGGCCGAAGCTGGGAATTGTCCAAAACAGCGGAGTATTGTTCTTCAATTGGCAAAAAATTATCTGATGCTGGTCCTGCATATTGTGTCAGCAGGTGAATTTTATGATGAGAATGGAGGTGGTCCTCCATTCTCTGATATATAGACTAAAAGTCTTTTGTTCGATATAAATCCTGACGGCACTGAAAACAATAATGAACTCGTCTTCCTTGCTTATTGTTTCACAGATAACTTTTTATCTGGTTAGAGCCACAGTAATAACACTTTATTCCATTTTTTGTTTTCGTATCTGGGTGAATGCGCCAGTATTCCTCCAGTGTAGGATAATTTTCAATCCATGGCTTGTCATCAATTCGTATAAATACATACCACAAAAACCATAAGAAAGGCAGAGATAAAATATATGAATAATGTATATTGAATAGAATAATCATAGTAATGAGCGCTATTATTCCCCATCCCCATAGCGGAAGTTTTTTTAATGTTTTCCCAAAACGGTACGCCTTTTCTTCCATTAGATGTACTTTGTCATTCTTCTCCATGAGCAATGCCTTTTTAATTATAGAACATAATTCAAATTATAGAGTTTGTGTGTAATGGGAAGTCTTGACATATAAACCCCCGCCTTGCTAGTCTTTCTCCGCTTTAATGTCGCTGTATGCGACCATCCAAATCCCCAGTAGTCTGAGAGGGGAGCCTTCGGGCGGCTACCAGCCAATGCTTTAACGATCTGAGAGAAGCGCCTTCGGGTGATCGTAATGTTCTCGTAGCCTGGAAGAGAACGCCTTACATGGCGGTACATCCGTTTAACCTCTGGGAACGGATATCACGGAACAGTGATTGAGGTCGTGCTGGCCTGAGGCCAGTTGTTCTATGCAGGCATCCTGCAGATGCCATGATTCTTTACTTACAGGCTTATCACGCCTGTATATCAATACGTTAAGTCTTTCAGAAACATACCTGAATGACTGGCGTCTTTAATCTGTTCGGGCATTCGCTCCGGGCTTCTTACGACTGTACGCACGGCATAAGGCCATCTGAAATCTGGCCGCTTGCGTGCGTACGTGGAGTTTGAAGCTGCGCGGCGTCACTTGTGTGCGACCGAAGGGAACACCAAGTGACGCCGCGAAAAAACGTCCTGAAAGCCGCGTCATTTACGGCCTGACAGAAAATCGTCGCTCGTGATCAGCTTTTTGTTGAAAATTTAGGCGATTTCAGGTCCGTTTTCTGCGACGTATTCACGTCCTTTCCGGAGCGTCCGTTTTCACGGACGGCCGCCCCGGACGACTGTCTTAACTTCGTTAATACATAAAGATATGTATCAACCATCTGATATTAAGAGGAAAAATGTAAATTCGTTCTGATGTCTGGAGGCGTCAGCGCTGGCTGACGGGGAGTAAAACATCGCCCTGGTGCACAGGTAGCGAACTCCTGTAAAAACTCAACACGTGCACGCTCTGCTACATAGACATCATACGAGCCAGGAAGGCGAGCAACCGCGTTACAGAGCCGTCCGAAACGACGTAAAACTAACAATATCAATGTATTAGTCTGTTTATCCGGGAAGACTGTTTGTGCAGTTGTTCAGTATAAGCGGATGGATTTCTGTATCCGTATGTCACCAGGAGAAGCATGTATGAGCAGAAAATCGCAGCGTTCCAGAGTTGAGATGTTTCGCAAGGATTTCATTACTCTTGCCCGTGAGTGTGGCGGCAGTTATGCGACAAAAGCCGACAGGGTTCGTATTGCAAAATATTTTCTGAATTATTTACGGGAAAACGGAATAAAGCTGCGGGACACCCACAGTATCAATACGAGGCATTTTCAGGGGTATCTTCTGAGCAGAAAAGCGCAGGGGATTTCTCACCGGACTATTCAGAATGAAAGGGCGGTGATGAGAGCTATTTTACAGAAGGACGGTCGTTATAAATTAGCCGCTCCTGATAACCCTTTACTGAGTAATGAGACGCTCGGCCTGACAAATACATGCCGGGATGGAAAAAAAATACCGTTGCCACCGGAGGAATTCCGGAAAGCATTTACAGAGGTGGAAAAAAAGAATCCCGGTGTTGCAGCGGCAATGCAACTTTCTTATGTACTGGGTTTGCGAACGAAGGAAGCAGTCCAGTCATGTAAATCAGTTAAGTCGTGGATGCAGGCTCTGGAATCGGGGCACAATTCTCTGTTGATTGTATTTGGCACAAAAGGTGGGCGCCCCCGGGATACTATTATTACCGATCGTGATGTTGTCAGACAGGCCCTGAGTTATGCTGAGAAAATAATGAATGAACAGAGTGGAAAGCTTATCGAACGTCCGAATATAAAACAGGCAATAGATGTTTATCGCTATCATGTTCGTAAGGCTGGATTAACCGGAGAGAAATCACCTCACAGTATGCGTTACCATTTTTCTCAGGAGGCCAGACGTTTTTATCGAAAAGATGGGGTGGGTGATAAAGAGATATATGCACGGGTTTCTATGGATTTAGGTCATGGGGACGGTCGGGGGCGTTATGTGAAACAGGTTTACTTTAAAAACGGTGATATTCAGGAATAATACAGGAGGATGTGTGATGTATCATATATTGATGGAAATAAAAGCGGTTCGTTATATCAGGGATATCGTACTGGATAGTGAGAACGATTATACAGATATCATGGTGCATTACCGTTGTAAAACGCCACTGAGTGAATCTGATACATGTGCCATGATTTGCCGCTATTTTGAGTCAGTATATTTTGATGATGAAGCTGGCGGTGATTTTTTTATTCCAAAAACAACGGCGGTTGAATTGTGGTCGGAAATGGGTGGTGTTCTCAGATGTAAACCGGATCACCGGAGCCTTTCGCTGAAAGTGGATAATACGGTTATTATTCCGGTGATTCCGGAAATTGTTTATGCCCTGAAAAATGGGACATATGATCCAATCTCATCTGATATTACATCATCTGTAAATACATGGTTTGGTGATCTGTTTGATGATAATGGAGATCTGATCATACATAAACAGGATTGCTGATAACGTAATCTTGACAGGATAAACAGAGCAACAGAAAATGAGCATGTTAATTCTGTCACTTTCGGGTGACCATCCAATGTTTCGGTAGTCTGAGAGAAACGCCTTCGGGTGACTACAGTTATCTTCGGATAACCATCCAAATCCCCGGTAGTCTGAGAGGGGAGCCTTCGGGCGACTACCAGCCAATGCTTTGACGATCTGAGAAAAGCGCCTTCGGGTGATCGTAATGTCTCCGTAGCCTGAAAGGGGACGCCTTGGAGGGTGGTACATCCGTTTAACCTCTGGAAACGGATATCACGGAACAGTGATTGAGGTCTTTTATACCTAACCCGTGCGGGAGATACATTCCCGTATGGTGATTGTATCTCCGGTTTTACTGTGGAGGTACATGATGCCGTTATCTTCTTTTGTTCAGGAGCTGTTGGCTCCCTGGTATTCTTTTCGTTCTGTCTGTCGGCGCATTCTTGTGGCTTTTCCGCAACTGCGGGCAACTGTATTGCGTACCCGCTGGTATCTGTCGTTGACAGGGCAACGAGAATATTGCCCGGATGTCTGGTTTGATGGCAGTGTGTACCATTGTGCTGTGTTGGTGCGGGAATGTCATGATGCCCGTAAATCAGTACCAAAGGTGCAGTACTATATCCCCGGATATTTTTCTTCGTATCGTTTAGCATACCGGACAGCCAGGAGAACGGCGATTGCGCTGGCGACGATAAAAGTGTCGTGCAGGGCTGTCTGATTCATTATTACCGAACCGGAGCATCAGCGTTGTTGTGATGCCTCCATCCCCTGACGGGTGTTTTTGTCCGTCGGGGCGAAGACTCCCGTTTCTTTTTACAGGAGTCTTTATGTCAACGTTTATTTTGTGCCCTGAACCGGGCATCTCTTCTTTTTTCCGGCGAATGACGGCTCAGTTGCGGGTGTTTTTTTCCCGTAACAACCTGTCATATTACAGTCGCTGGTACACCAATCCGGCCGGCAATCTGAGCGTCCGGGTCTGTATGTTCCGTCGGGGCGGTGTCTGGACACCCTGTCTGTACTACCGGCAGGGAATGCACCGCAACGAGTACACAGGCTGGTATCAGCCGTTACCGCGTGAGGTCATTTGTCTGAACCGGTTTACCGGGCGGATATCCCGTCGCAGGACCTGGCATGCTGCCTGTCGTATGGCGGAACAACTGACCACCCTGCGTTACCGGTTTGGTCTGCAGGCTGGTGAAAGCGTCGTACAGCCCTGCTGATTTATCATTTATTACCCTGTCGGGAACACGCTTCCCGCAGGGGGGGTGTGTTCCCGTGATTTTTTGTCTCTGAGGTGAACACATGAATAGTCTGTTAATACTCCTTTACGTTGTTGTATGGCGTGCCTGCACCATTCTTCGGGTAATCGCACCAGTGTCGGCTGTCCGTGCGTGGTGTGAGTATCAACTGGAAGGTATGACGATACTTCGTGATGCGTACAGCTCGCTGGCAAAGGCGGCTGGAATGCAGAATGAAGCATTTGAATATCTTAAAGATATTGCACGTCATCTGGGCTACGAAAGCGGTGGTGACCAACTGAAATCAGGACTTTTCCGGCCGTTTCTGTGGCATATACGTGCGAAAGGCCACAGGCTGGGGGCTGTCATGGAGATGGAGGTATGGAAGACATGGAAGAACGGCTGTAACGATGTCTGCAATCCATGGGAGGATATCTGCAATCCATGGGAGCGTGGATGGAACGATGGCTGGACTGAATGTCTGAATCAACGTGTAGCCGGCATCCTGAAGCAGGCCTGTGTTGACTTTTCCGACGCAGACTGAACGGTTTTTCTTTTACTTACTGCACCGTGTGTCTGCGCCGGTGTTTTCCCTGACGGGAGTTTTGTTCCGTCAGGGGCAGGACTTCCTGAACAGACGGAGGTCATTATGTACTCACCCTTACTTGTTCATTATTCAGCACTGCAGACGCAGTCTGCTCTGCTGGCGCATATCAGCCAGCTGGAAGGTGAGCTGATGCGGTTACGAGCCTGGCAACGGCTGGGCATTACCCCGGAGCCGGATGATGAGACGGAGCCTTCACTGGTCTGCGTGCATCTGTGGGATACCGGTGAGGCGCTGGGCTGGCTGCTGTATGACCTGGAGCAGGAGAACATTTCTGCTCCGGGAGTTCAGGCCCGTCAGGCGCTTGACAGTCTGATGGCGCTGGGGCGTGAAATTAATCATGAAATCTGGACTGACAGTATCAGTACCGGAAAGCTGACGGCCGGAGCGGATGCCTGTTTTGCCCGGCACGACATGATGTAGTTCATAACCTGACCCTGACGGGGTGTGCTCTCCGTCAGGAAAGCATTCCCCGTTGTTTATTTTTAACCATGAGGAATGTTCCATGTCTGAATTATCTTCACGTCCGGCCCGTGAGCCGGTGGTGTATACCCTTGAGCAGGTTGCCACAATACCGGAAAAGCAGTGGCATGCTTTTGTTCTGGCCGTAACAGAAACCTTCTGGCAGTTGCCGGAGGCGTTACGGCCGCAGAATGCGTATTTCGGCTCCCTGACCCGGGCGTCTGAGTTGTTTCCGGTAACGGACACACTGGCGTTTTACAGCCGGTCTGCAGACGGGCTGTGGTCGGTGAATGTCACCATTGAACGGGAGTATCGTCAGAACATTCTGGTGCTTAAGGAGCTGAATTTCGGCCGCCAGCCAGGGGATTTCTTTGCCCGTACGGTGTTTGTGCTGCTGCACAATCTGTGTCCGGATTGTTTCCGCATTCATTCCACTGCCGGTGGTGCCAGCTGGTCACTGCCGCTGAAATGGATAAAACGGTTCCTGGGGCATGAGAATTTTTCTGCTCCGGAGTCTGTATTAACCACTCCGGTAAGGGGAGATGCGTTTGACCGTTTACTGCTGCAGTTTCTGTCCGGTCAGGGGCGACAGTTATCCCCGGATGACTGGTCAGCACTGGAAGAGGCTGAACATCAGCTTTACTGGTTGCGTGCACTTGCCGGTGGACACTGACAGAACATCGTTGTTTCTTTTCATTTACCCGGAATAACGCCATCGCGTATTCCGTCGTTCATATACCCCGGCAGGGACATATCCCTGTGGGGAGAGTCCCTGCGTTATTCAGGAGAATTGTTATGGGACTCGATATTTACTTTCTGGCTCGTGATAACCATCAGAATGGTACCGTTGTGGAAACACAGGAACATCAGGAAGTGGGAGCTTTCCGTAAGGTGATGCCGCTTCTGACATGGTTCCGTAACCAGACTGGTGCTTCGGATGAGCAGCATACTTTCCCTGTAACACGCCGGTCACTGACTGCATTATTGCGTGACCTCAGTATGCTGACGCCGGGAAACTGCCACAGCCTGTTTCCTTATGTCAGAAACTCGCGTTTACGGGGTGAAGACTATGCTGATGATTACTGGTATGACGTGAATGACATAAAAGCGTGGGTCAGCGATACGCTGAAAACGTTTGATTTTGAGCGTCGTTCACTGGTGATGCTGGCGTTGTTGTAAGTCCGGCCTGTCTGATTTTCGTTATTAATTTAACCGTACGGTGCATGTTCACCGTACGGGGAGCATGCATCTTTTTTATGGAGCGTGCTCTTATGAAAACGAAAAAACATACTTCACGTGCCGTGAATAAAACGCCGGAACGTGACCTGTATCAGCTGGTGACCGACAGGATTGTGACGGCCATTGAAAATGGTGTGCCACCCTGGAAACGTCCCTGGCGCTCGGCGCGTAACGACGCGGGAGAGCCGGAGATGATGCCGGTAAACGCCCTGACCGGGAAGCCTTATACGGGCGTGAATGTCCTGTTGTTGTGGCTGACCGCGGATGAAGCCGGGTACGCCAGTAATTACTGGCTGACGTACCGTCAGGCGCAACAACTGGGTGGCCACGTCCGTAAAGGAGAGGTGGCCACGCTGGCGGTGATTTACAAAGACTGGAAAAAACAGGCTGTGGATGAACACGGTAACCGGCTGACGGACAGTGAGGGGGAACCGCTCATGGAAACGGTACCGGTACTGAAAGCGAATCCTCTGTTTAATGTGAGACAGTGCGACGGTTTACCTGAGCATCTGATGGTGAAGGCGGAAGGCAGCGCGGATGCACTGCCGGCTGATACCATCAGTGAGCGGGTGCTACCGGTACTGAATGGCAGTGGCGTCAGTGTTTCGTCACTTCCACAGGACAGGGCATTCTACCGGCCTGACACTGACCGTATCGTGATGCCTTTGTCGTCACAGTTTGATTCGGTGGCCGATTACTGGACCACCCTGCTGCATGAACTGGTACACAGTACCGGTCATGAAAAGCGTCTGCGGCGGGCCGGGATAAGTTCTTTTGCCGGCCGTAAAAGCCCGGAATATGCGTTCGAAGAGCTGATTGCCGAGATGGGCAGTGCTTTTCTGTGCGCACATCTGGGGATTACCGGTGACGTACAGCACGAAAGTTATATTGACGGATGGCTTAACGTCCTGAAGTCTGACAAAAAAGCGCTGTTTCGCGCCTGCCGGCAGGCACGTGAAGCATCAGAGTATTTACTGATGCAGCGGGCTTCGCAGGCGCGGGGCGCATAATCTGAACCGCAGGCGGAGGGGGTAACCCAACCGCCATTCATCCCGTGAGGGCATTGTTCCTCACGGGACAATGCCCTCTTTTTACATCTGACAGATAAAAGAGGAGCGTAAACCATGTCTGAATGGTGCCAGAATCGTTTTGAAATTACCGGTAAGTCAGTCTGCCTGGATGTGCTGACGCAGTGGATTGAAGGATGTGAGACACCGCGTTACCGCCATGCCATACAGCAGAGTATACAGCTGTTTCTGGCCGGTTGTGCCGGACTGGTGAAGCCCACCCGGACGACGCAGTATCCGCCATATCCGGCGCTGGTTCGTCACGGAACGGGGATGTCATCTCCGGCTAACCAGGCATTTGAACAGTGGCTGGGGCTGCTGGTAAAAGACGCCGTACTGGATGAAGAGACGATAAAGACCATTGACCGCCTTTATCACCAGTCATGTATTGGCGCAGTCCGCTGGGGGAATCTGCCGGAAAATGCCCGGGAGATAATCACTGCGTTAATGCGTTGTCAGTATTCTGACTGGTTTGGCCTGGTCGGACTGAGCGAACACATTGATGCCGAAGCCTGCTGGAGCCGGCTGTCGGATTACCCGGAGCAGGCGCAGCCCTGTGACATGCTGATGGTCATACCCTCCCGTCTGGCCACAGAGCTGAACGGTTCAGGTGGACTGCTGCAGGGCATTTCCACCACGACCAGCCTTTACAGCCGGATATACGGTGTGGAGTGGCCATCAGGTCACAATGTCCGCTGGGTGCGTGATGAGATGAGCAGTCTGGTGCTGCTGACAGATACGCCCTGGTATCCGCCTTCAGGTGAGCTGGTTGGTGAAATCTCGAAGGTGTTCGACTGTGAGATACGGCACTGGTACAGCGAGCCTGTCAGGGGCATACAGGGTTACAACTGTTATGACGGTGGTGAACATACGGACAGTGACCCGCAGGCCGAATGGCCGGGCAGGGAAACACTTCCTCAGCCCCGGCTGTATCTGGTGGAGGAGCGCGCTGAAGAACAGACAGAAGCCGCGCCTTTACCTGTTCCGCTGGCTTCAGGCCAGTAATTAACCTCAGGGTGTCACATTCGTGGCACCCGTTTTTTCCTGTCATCTTTCATTTCAGCCCGAAGGGGAACACCTGTTCCTCCCCGGGGCCATGTGTTCCCTGTTTTTACGGAGAAGCACATGACCACCTTTATCGACCATCAGAAAGCCTTCATTTCGCTGTTTAATCAGACCGCCCGTTATCACAAACGCCATAAGGTGTTTGAGGATTTTGTCAGCTGCAGTGTGATTGCCCTGGAGAACCGGCTTCAGTTCAGTGAGGCACGGGAGCAGAAGTACCTGCGAATCGTCAGTGGTTATGAAAAGCAGGATGTTATCAACATTGCGCATTTGCTTGCCCATGTCATTGAGGGGCTGGAGCAGGGATTCTGTGATTTTCTGGGCAGTGTGTTCATGCAACTGGAACTGGGGGACAAATACCGGGGCCAGTTTTTTACTCCCTGGAGTGTAGCCTGCATGATGGCACAGATGCAACTGGGGAATGTGAAAGCGTTGTTTGATAACAAACCCTTTATCACGCTTCGTGAACCTGCCTGTGGTGCCGGCAGTATGGTTCTGGCTGTGGCTGACACCCTGAACCGTTCGGGATATCCGGCATACCGCAGGATGTGGGTGTCGGCAACGGATATTGACCCGCTGGCAGCTGGCATGGCGTATATACAACTGTCGCTGTGTGGTGTGGCCGGAGAAGTGGTGATTGGCAACTCATTGTGTAATGAGCGGCGCCGGGTGCTGCTGACGCCCGGACATTACCTGGGTAACTGGTCATATCGTCTACGTCATTCTCAGAAACAGACTGCAGCCTGAATGCTGAATGTTTTGCTATGACTAAGCCAGCCTTCGGGCTGGCTTTTGTTTTGTACTGCGGAGGGGGAATGCAATGAAACAAAAACGAGTTATAGGGACCTACTCGTTTTGTCAACGCCGGTTTTATGTTCTCTGAGTACAGCCTGAAATTATCACCAAAATGGAATGATGCTTTGGCACAGAATTGCCTGTAACTGGCTTTCATGAGACTCTTTGGATATGCTTGGGTTTCAAGCAGTAAGTAGTCTATTAATATATAGGTTAAAGCTATTTGGGGCAAAGGCAAAGACTGAGGTGATGTGAAGAGAATTGAGCAAATAGGGCGAGATAAGCCGATGTGGTCCAACTAATTAAGGGAGGGCGAACAAATGAGGGACTCGTAGAAAAAAGTGCTTTCCTTTCGAGAGCGAGGCTTTGAGGCTACAGGTGTTGCTAGAAAATAAGTGATTAATAATAAATGGGTTTCTAATAATGAATATTCTGATAGATAAAGTACGTATATCTGGGTTTAGAGGAATATCAAATATTGAGATAACTCTCCCAAGAGTAACTGTTTTATTGGGACAAAATAATGCAGGGAAAACATCAGTAATAAAAGCAATGCAGTTAGCAATGGGAGACTATTCGCGTTACTTATCGGATGAAGATTTTCATATAGGTGAAGATGAAAAACGGCAAGAGGCTATCACTGTAGATCTTCGTTTTATAGCTGTTGATGGTGAGACTAGGATTAAAGAGTTTTCAGAAAACTGGCAGCAAGTGTTTGGCGAGAAAATTCAGTCAGAGCCTGATGGAAGCCAATTTGTATGTATACGAACTACTGCAAAACCAGATCGAGTGAAGGGGGGGTACGTTGTTGAGCGGTTTCATTTGGATATTTGGCCAGAACGTATGAACTGGCAAGATGCTAGGGTTAATAATAAGAATAGATTAGGTAAGCGATTGGAGTTTGTACCTTTTATTCCGATTGATGCGCAAAGAGATATACATAGTGAATTGAAAGAGAAATCCTCATTCGTGGGGCGTGTGCTATCAAGTGTTGAGTATGACGATAAAGATGTTGCTGAGCTGGAAAGGATGGTGGCTGAAATAAATAAAGAAGCTATCGAGAAGAGCGAACCACTCAAGCGTTTGAAAAATCACCTAGATAATTTAAACCAATCATTTGAAGGTTCAGGGCAAACAGAGCTTACCCCGTTTCCGAAGAAGATACGAGATCTGTCAAAGAGATTTAGTGTTAATTTTGGTGAATCTGATAAGAGTTCGTTTTCGATGGAATATCATGGTATGGGGACACGTAGTTGGGCATCTATGTTGACAGTAAAAGCCTTTACTGAACTCTTAGTTAAAAATCACGAAGAAGAGGCAGAACCGTTTTTCCCAATAATGGCCGCAGAGGAACCAGAGGCACATTTGCACCCTAATGCACAGAGGACTCTATATAGACAGCTCGTGGATGCTCCAGGGCAAGTGATTATCAGTACACACTCACCTTATATTGCTGGTTTGGCAGAGTTGCATGAAATTAGATTCCTAAGTAAGCAAGAGAATTCGGTATGTGTATATCAGTTAAGGGATAAATTTGATGGTGATGATCTAAGAAAATTAAGGAGAGAAGTTGTTCACTCTCGTGGTGAGTTATTGTTTTCAAAAGCAATAGTATTATCAGAAGGAGAAACTGAAGAGCAAGCCTTACCTGAACTTTTTGAAGCCTATACCGGAAAACATCCCTTCTCGCTTGGTATAAACTTCGTAGGAGTTAATGGTTCCGGAGCGAAATATCGTCCATTTCTTATTTTGGCGAAAGATTTCAATATACCTGTATTCATATTTAGTGATGGTGAAGAACAGACAGTTAAAGATCTTAAAAAGAACTATGAAAAAGTGTTTGGGGTTACTGATATAATGAATGCAGCTAACATCACCATACTTGAAGGGACTGATTTTGAGGGCTATTTGTTAAGTCAAGGTTTCGATCAGTTGATTGAAAAGACTATACATGAAATCGACGGTGATGATGCAATCGATAAGTGGATTGAAAAAAAGAATGGAACATCGTTAAAGCGGATTCGAACTGATAAGCCAAACTGTGGCACTTGTAATCAACCAATCTTTGAAGATGTGCTGAGGAATTACATTGGTGATGATGGACGAGTTCGTGCAATCCTCGAAATCCTTGATTCAAGTAAGCCGCTTTATGCAAAAGCAATCACAGATAATTTGATTAAATTACCGAAAGAAAAATTTCCTCAGAAGATAATTGAATTATTCAAACAAATTGAGTCGGGAGTTTGATATGAATCTATCAAATGCTCAGCGCCAGATCGTTGAAGCCCCTATGGATATAGCTATTCAAGTGCTTGCCTCAGCAGGTTCTGGAAAAACTCGTGTCTTAACAGAGCGTGTTCGATATATATTGAATAATACAAAGAGAGATGCTGTTATTGCCCTGACCTTTACGAATAAAGCAGCGGAAGAAATGAGTTCGCGTTTAAGTGATTTTGATCCAGATGAAGACAGGGTCTGGATTGCTACGATTCACTCTGTTGCGCAGCGTATTTTAGAAAAATACGGACACACCATTGGTTTGCCATCAGATTTGTATATATATGATAGAGATAAGGATCGTATGGAAGTCTTTATGCAGTCTTTGCGTGAAGATGGTATTGATATAGATGAATATCTCTCCATTGCAGATTCCAAGGAATTGAAAAATAGAGAGCGAAATCTGCAATCGTATATGGATATATTTTCAAAAATAAAGAGAGAGTTGCTTACTGAGTTTGAGGTATCTGAGTTGTATCCAGATAATAATATCTGGAAAATATATCAAGATTATCAGGCTTCATTACTTAATAGTGGCGGTATCGATTATGACGATATTTTAGTATATGCACATCGGATTCTGCTCACGCATGATTGGATAGCAAAAATATATCGTTCAAAATATAAACATGTTTGTGTTGATGAAGCTCAAGATCTTAATAAAGCGCAGTATGAATTTATTAAGGTGCTGTGCGGTGATGTGATAAAAAGTATTCTTATGGTAGGTGACCCTAATCAAATGATTTATGGTTTTAATGGGTCATCAAAAGACTACTTTTGTGAAGATTTTATTAATGATTTTTTTCCTAATCAGTTTGAGTTAAAGGAGAATTATCGTAGTGCCAAAGCTATTATTCGCGCAGCAAATAAGTTAAGACCGGGATCACAAGCAGAGATTGATTATGCCTTAGAGGGAGGCGTTAGAATCTCAGAAGTCGCTTCAGAAGAGGATGAAGCTGATACGGTTGTCGCTACTATAAAGTATCTTCTGGAATTGAAAGTTCACGATGAGATTGAGGGGGATATTTCACTAAACAATATGGTTGTGATTGGCCGTAATCGGTTTGTTTTTGGCAAACTTGAAAAATGCCTTAAAGAAAATTTGATTCCCTACTCTTTGAGGAAAGGAGAGAGAGCGTTAGAACCTTCGACTAGATTTGGAAAAGTCCTGGACTATGCCATTAGAGTGAAGTTGAATTCAAAGGATTGGGTTGATGGAAAAAAATTATGTCAAGTACTTTGCATATCAGAGCCGGCTGGCTGGACACCTGATGTATTGCGAGAGATGGCGGTTCAAATTTCATCATCAGATGATGATTACTCTATTGTATTTGAAAAACTTCTTACTACTATTGATAGCTTAAATATTGAAAATCCTAAAATTCCCAAGCTAATAAAGGAATTTAATGCTCTTCTTACATCGTTAGTTGAAAATCACAATGGTATTTCAGACGATAAAATAGAAGACGTCAAGTTGAGTATTGAGGAGCTTAAAGAGTTTAGTGGTATGTGGACTCGATTTAAGCGTAAGGGGTTAGGTGATTCATTAGTTGCATTTAGGAACGCATTGGCATTGGGGCAACTAGCTGAAAGTAGTATGGATGAAGGCTTAACTTTAAGTACAGTGCATACTATGAAGGGACTGGAAAAGGATATCGTGTTCTTGATAGGTATGTGTGAAGGGGTTTTCCCGGATTACAGAGCTAGAACGCCCAAAGAGCTTGAAGAGGAACGCAATAACGCTTTTGTTGCGGTGACAAGAGCGAAGCGTTGGCTGTACGTTTCTTATCCTAGGCAGAGGATGATGCCTTGGGGCGACCTTAGGTTTCAGCAAAAATCCCGATTTGTCAGTGAAATAGAATAAGCACAATATCAAATTGTTGATGTAGGAGAGTATATTATTACTCTCCTTGAGCAATATTATTCATCTTAGAGCCGTTTTGTTCTCTTAGAGTTCTCCTTAATATGTAATTGTTGTTTTTTGTTATTTTTTGTTGTTTTTTTTATAGATATGTATATGAAGTTGACAAGAGACACCTCATTATTAAACTCAAAATCAAGCAATCATAAAAAATGTTAAACTGGAGTTTGTTTTGAAGCTTGTATTCAATATTACTGGTGATTTCGATAAGGTGTTTTTACCACTGGAGTTTTCTGGTTTTCATGGGCGGAATGGGTATTGTTATTTAAGAGTTCAGATTAAGCATGGCTTTATTGTTTTCTCATGTGCTCAACTATTGAACTATTATCGTACGTCAGTAACAAATGCAATTGAGCAGGTCAGAGAGGCTGCAGTTAATGCTCTCTTAAGAGAGGGGGTGCTGTCATATACGCAACAAAAAGAATTTCTGGATGTATTAAAGACATCACAACGAGTAAGCAAAGAAATTGATTCGCAGTTATGGGATTACATAAATGCCAATTCAATTTGGTTTGAATACTATAATCATAGTGAATCATTATTTCTGAATGATCATTTTCATATTGCTTCTTTTGAGGGGAACAAAAATCCTGTGTGGAGAAAAACTTCACTGGCAGATTTAGAGAAAACATATCCTGAATTTGATTTTATTATTCATAAACACCATCTTGAAAAATGGATGAATGGAGGACTTACCGCTGAAAATGTAAAAAAAATGATCAAAGAAAAAGGCTGGAATAACAAAATGTTGGCTGCGCGTTGGGGATGTTCGGAAGTTTGGGTGAGTAAAATTATTAATGATGAAAACCGAAAGGTTCAGTGGAATGATGCTATCAATGGACTTCCTGTTATAAGTGACAATATGGTTTGATTAGGTGAATGCATGAGTATTTGTTTTAACTTTTTCAGATTACGCTCAATATATTCATATGCATGGGTAAATAAAGAACCCACAATTGCTTTCGAGACATGTATTGGTCGAGGCCATTTTGTATTTATGATCTTTTTTGCACCAGAAGATAAAAATATATCTGGAGATAGTTTGTTTATTTATCTCCGTAATGTTAATGTTTTATTGCGACTAAAGCTGTATGGAAGTCGAAAAAACGGATTTTTTAACGTGTATATAACGCCCTCGCAGCAGCAAATCTTGTCAGATGAATTACAGTTGACACCTGGTGGCAGTCATTTTTCATTTAATAACTTTCTGAATGAATTAAATGACGCAATTCCGCAGACGCTTTCCTTTAAAAGAAAAATAGAAACTATCAGAACTGTATGGCCGAAAGTATGTAACTCATTAACTGGGGTTATTGATGATGCTCATAAAACTATATTAATAGGCATAAAGAAACTCCCCGAAGATCAACGTCCCAGGGAAAAAACGCTACGAAAATTGTTTACCTGTACAAACAGCCCGGCAAATGATGTCCAACACTTTATTGATATTTTGAAAAAACATAACTACACACTGATGTGGACCAGTGATCAGGGCCGGATACCAAAATCTTTTGCAGAGTTAATTAATAAAATTGTATAAATAAATCTATTGCATTAGAACAACAGACAGAACAATGATATCTGTTTTATGGATACGATGTAGCCAGTGATTTAGTGCATTGCTGGCTATATCACTTTCCCCATTTTGTGATAAGTCTGCTTTGAAACGATGGCGTCCCTCCCCCTGTATTGTGAATGTTGCCACAGTTTTTTCTCCATACCCCTGAACATACCCGTCGTGCCTTATATAATCGACTCCATTGAGAAGCAGTCGAATAATTATTTCTGACTGTAACGGCGTTAATTTCAGTGATGGTAAAGATGTCCGTGGCACCATAACGCATTTTTCATCATCAGTATAGTGGTATGCGTGAACATATATGGTGGCATTTTGCCTGATGTTGTTAAGGCTTTTCAGCAGGTTTGCAGTCAACTCCATCGCGGTGTCCTTCCGGTTGTTGTCATCTGTTGATGATGCGACCTGTTGTAATTGTTGACGACAATTAACTCTTTTTCTTTTCTGAGAAATTTACAGAATACAAAAAAGAGTTATTTGTTCACGGTCTGTTGCTTTCTGACGATATTCCCTGCTTCATTTGCTGAAGCAGGAGAATATTGATGGTAAAGACAAATCCATCTTCTTCACAGGTAAGACGTGTCGCAGTTTATGGGCTGGCCGGATTGCAGTTCTTTTTTCAGGTTACCCCGGCATTTGCCGGTGTCTTTCAGGCTGATGAACAGTCTGTGGCACAGACGGCTATGGAGGCCGGACGTGTATTGCAGGGCAGCAACAGTGGTGATGCAGCCCGCCAGATGCTGACCAGCCAGGCTTCCGGGCAGGCAGCAGATGCGGTCACTCAGTGGCTGAACCAGTTCGGTACGGCGAAAACGCAGCTGAGCGTGGACAGTGACTTCTCCCTGAAAGGCTCGTCGCTCGATGTGCTGCTGCCGTTTTACAACACCCCGAAGAACGTGCTGTTTACCCAGCTCGGGATGCGGGATAACGACGGACGCTTCACCACCAATGCCGGGCTGGGCCACCGTTACTTCACGGATAACGGCTGGATGCTGGGATATAACGTGTTTTACGACGTGGACTGGCGCAACACCAACCGCCGCTACGGGATTGGCGTGGAAGCCTGGCGTGATTACCTGAAACTGTCCGCCAACGGATATAAACGCCTGTCTGGCTGGCGGCAGTCCCCGACCGTTACCGATTATGACGAACGTCCGGCTGACGGCTGGGATATCCGTGCTGAAGGCTGGCTGCCTGCGTATCCGCAACTGGGCGGTAAGCTGGTTTACGAGCAGTATTACGGGAATGAAGTGGCGCTGTTCGGTGAGTCTGAACGCCAGAAGAATCCTCATGCCATCACTGCCGGTGTCACCTGGACGCCGTTCCCGCTGCTGACCGCCGGTGTCGATTACCGCCGGGGCAAAAACGGGGCTGACGACACCCGCCTGAACCTCGGCCTGACATACCGTATTGGTGAACCACTGGCGCACCAACTGGACAGTGGTTATGTTGGGGCAAAACGTTCTCTTGCCGCCAACCGCCTGGAACTGGTGAACCGTAACAATGATGTGGTGCTTGAATACCGTAAGCAGACGCTGATTACCCTGCAACTGCCACCGGATGTGTACGGCGCAGAACTGACGACCGTCACCCTGACGCCACAGGTAAACGCAAAATACGGGCTGTCCCGTATCGAGCTTGACGATGCAGAACTGCGTCAGGCTGGCGGGAAGATTATCAGCAATACCGGCAACCAGATTACGCTGCAGTTACCCGCCAGGTCATCTGACCGTCAGAGCATCACGCTCTCCGGCAGGGCACGGGATACCCGTGGCAACCTCTCTGATATTGCCCGTACCCGTATTCTGGTGTCCCCGGCAGTACAGCAGCAGCTGGCGGTCAGCACGGATAAAACCACGGCCACTGCAGACGGTGCGGACAGTGTGCGCTACACCCTGACTGTCACGGGCAGTGACGGAAAACCGGTCAGCGGACAGGCTGTACGCTGGGAACACAACGGCGGTACGCTGAATGGTGAGAACACCACGAACGCTGACGGTATGGCCACAGCCACCCTGACCAGTCAGACTGCCGGCATTATCCGGGTTACAGCCACCACCCGTAACCAGACGGCAAAAGCGGCTGATGTGACCTTCGTTGCCGCCATGCAGGGAGAACTGCTGGCTGACCGTACTCAGGCGCGGGCCGATGGTCAGGAGGCAGTCAGCTACACCCTGACGCTGAAAACCACTGACGGTAAGCCCCTTTCAGGGAAAAACGTCACATTCACCACCACAACCGGGAAACTGAGCCGGACGCAGGGCACCACCGACCAGAACGGTCAGTTGTCTGTGCAACTGACCAGCACCCGTGCCGGACAGGCGGTGGTGAATGCCTCTGTGGACGGCACCACCATCAGTGCCGCCCCGGTGACGTTTGAAAACCGTCCGGATACCGCCATTGTGGTGAACAAAACCTCCGCCGTTGCTGACGGGCAGGACAGCATCATTCTGACCGCTGTCATCCGGGATGCCGCAGGCAATCCGGTCGCCGGGCAGGCTGTCACCTGGCACACGGACAAGGGGCAGTTCACACAGCAGGACGCGGTGACAAATGCTGCCGGTGCTGCTTCTGCCACCCTGACCAGTACACAGGCCGGTAATGCACAGGTATCGCTTTCCCTGAACGGTACGACCACCACAGTAAGTGCGCCCCACATCAGCTTCACGCAGCAGTTGTATCTCACCCTGCAGGCCGGCAGAACCACTGCTGTGGCAGACGGAAATGACGTCATCACGTACACCCTGAACGTGCGTGACGCGGCAGGTCAGCCCGTGAAGGATAAGGCCGTGCAGTGGAGCACCGACCTGGGCACACTTTCAGCCTCGCAGGGCACAACCAGTGCACAGGGCGAAGCCACTGTGACGCTGACCAGCACGCAGGCCGGACAGGCCGTGGTTAATGCCACCGTGGGTGGTAAACAAATCAGCGCACAGTCTGTCACCTTCACCCGTACCGTCCGTGGTGTCATCTCGGTTGAAAAAGAGCGTGTTTATCCGGGAACCAGACAGACGGTCACCCTGACGCTAACGGATGCCGCAGGTAACCCGGTCAGTGGCGAACGCGTGGACTGGCATGCTGACAGCGGTAATCTCTGGCAGACACAGGGAACAACGGATGCACAGGGCCGGGCCACCACGACGTGGGAAAGTACCATGCCCGGAACGGCCACCATTGCCGCTGACGCGTATGGTCAGCAGTACACGGCTCCCGCCATTACAGTCATGCCTGCCCTGACGGTCAGCAGCGTCACCGGCATCGATGCCACTGGCGCAGACGGCAAAAATTTTGGCAAACGTGTCCCCAGCAGCACCTGGCCGGGCGCGAAATTCCGCATCGATACGGAGAATGCCGCCGGCACGGTCACCTGGACCGCATCCTCACCGGCCGTAAGCATCAACGGTAATATCATGACCGTAAAAAGCAATCCGGCAGGCGTCACCCTGACGGGGACGGATGCAGACGGACAGACGGTAACCCTGAACATGGGCAGCAACTGGTTTGCGCAGAGTGCCACAAAATCAGAGTGGTTGAATGGTGACTACAACGGAACGGCTATTTACTCCTGTCGTCAGCTTGGCGCGCAGGTGGCGTCATCCGGCGCGTTGCAGGGCATTATCAGTGAATGGGGCGAACTGGAAACCTATGATGGCTGGACAAACCTGAAAAATAACTGGCTGAATTCCAGTACAACAGTTGTGAGTAGTAATGGTGTGAAAAGCACCATTGCGTATTACTTCCCCGGCGGTCGGGAAGGTCAGCTGAACGGTGTCAGCGGTTATTACGCCTGCCGCTAATCAGTCCGCTGGCTGGTACTCACCGGACAGAATAATTTCCCGACACCGGTAAAGAGTTAATGATGGTGTGCACGTTCTGCAGTGATGCAGAGTGTGTGCACCATTTTTTCTTTACAGGGGCCTGTATGTCACTGACACCCACCGATGAACAGTCTGCCATTATCCACTGGCAGGGGCAGAAGCTGGTTGTGAACGCCTTTGCCGGGACAGGAAAGACCAGTACACTGGTTCAGTATGCACTGGTAAACCCCGACAGCAGAATGCTGTATCTGGCTTATAACCGTTCTGTACGCGATGAGGCAGAGCGTAAATTTCCGTTTAATGTGGAATGCAAAACCTCCCACCAACTGGCCTGGTCGCGCTTCGGCAGGCATTATCAGAATCGCCTGGTTGCCAGCCTGCGTATCACGGATGTGGCCAGAAAGCTGAACACCCGTCACTGGCTGCTGGTTCGTCTGGCACTCAGCAGTCTGAATCAGTTTCTGTGCAGTGCTGACACGGAACCGGGGCTGCAGCATTTGCCGGATGAGGACGCCCGGGCCGGTACGGATGTCTCAGCCATCCTGAAGGCAGTACAGGTGCTGTGGCATGAAATGAGTCGCCCTGATGGCACATTCCCTGTCACGCATGATACCTACCTGAAGCTGTTCCAGTTGTCATCCCCGGACCTGTCCCGCAGATGGGACACCATTCTGTTTGATGAGGCACAGGACGCCAATCCTGTGACATCTGCACTGGTGCTCAGTCAGTCCTGCAGGGTAATTCTGGTTGGTGACCGTTACCAGCAGATTTACCGCTTTCGTGGTGCCGATGATGCGCTATCTCATTCTGTTCTGAACGATGCAGACCGTCTGTGGCTGACACAGAGCTTCCGCTTTGGCCCGTCGGTGGCCCGGATGGCGAATCTGCTTTTGCAACGTGCCGGTGAGACGCGACAGGTGACCGGCAGTGGCGGGGAAGATGAAGTACTGATGAGCCGTACCGGCGCGGATAAACCGGAAGGGCACCAGACGGTACTGAGCCGGACGGTGGCAGGTGTGATATGCACGGCACTGATGGCCAGTCTGAGTGGCAGGAAGGTGTACTGGGTGGGCGGTATTGAAGGTTACCGGACTGAGGCACTGGAGGACCTGTACTGGTTTTCAGTTGATATGCCGGAAAAGATGCAGTCTGATGCACTGCGGCGGGATTACTGCGATTTTGATGAATACTGCCGGATAGCCAAATCCACCCGGGATGTGGAGATGAATCAGGCCATTCGTCTGCTGGATATCTGTTTCCCGTTGCCGGTGAAACTGAAGCTTCTGCGGGAGCATACCGTCACGAGTGAGAAGGATGCGGATATTACCGTGTCAACGGCTCACCGCAGTAAGGGGCTGGAATGGCCGGTGGTGATACTGGATGAGGATTTTGCGGATATCACCGACCCGCTGATGCCGGAGGATGAACGGAGGGATGAAACTAACTTGCTGTACGTGGCAGTCACCCGTGCCCGTAATACCCTGGTACTGAACAGTCTGATGCGCCAGCTGGTAAGTGAACAAAGCCAGAAGGCTGCTGATACGTCCCCGTCAGAAAACGGGGAAAACGATGCCATATACGGGCAGGAGGGTGAAAATGCTTAATCGCCTGAAAAAACTGCTTCCCGGTAACAGCAATACCAGCGGTACTGAGACAACCGACCCGGAAGTCGCCCGTCAGCCGGAACATCTGCCGGAAGGTTTTTATATACCCCGGACTGCAGAGGAGCTGACGTCCACACCACGCAGGAAACAGTGTCTGAAGCAGCTGTGGGAAAACAGCAGTATGCCATCCGGTGTGTATCAGCAGTTCTGTCTTACTCCGGTACAAAAACTCCTGATGGCAGCACAGAACGTTCCCGCCGCCAGAGATTCCCGGTGGGCAGATGTCAACGGTTTTGGCGACCTGACGCTGCAGTTCACCACATATGCCGTTCGTCTGGCCAGAGGATATATGTTTCCGCCCGGTGCCACACCGGAAGAGCAGGCCGCACAGTCCGGTGTATGGAATGCCGTGGTGTTCTGGTCGGCACTGTTTTATCACCTGCCACTTCTTGCATACCTGGAGGGGGAACTGGTCAGCGGAAAGTTATGGCAGCCGGGAATGTCTTCACCGGGCGAGGCATTTCGTTTCCGCTACCGACAGCAACGTCTGCAGGGTTCAGAGGCACAGCAACTGGCAGCGGTGATGGCCGGGCAGTTGTTGCCGGAGGGGGCGACAGCCTGGCTGGCCACTGTGCCGGGTGCATTACAGAATCTGGCGGGTGCAGTCTGGCATCAGCATCCGGAGATGGCATTGATTCGTTCAGTCCTGAAAACAGCGGCAGAAGAGGTGGAGAGTCCGCTCCTTGCATTGCCGGTGACGGAAGCCGTAACAGCACCTTTACTCTCAGAAAACACTGTGCAGCCTGAAGATAATGTGCCATCTGACAGCCAGCCAGAAACATCAACAGGGGCCATTGCGCCGGAAATGCCGGCGGCCGTCCCGGAGGTGGGCGAATTTACGCTGCAGCCCTCTGTTTCAGGAACCGATGAGGCCGAAGCAGTCGTCCCGGATACGTTGCAGTCTGCAACAGGCGCGGAGGAAAAGGCTCCGGAGGAGCAGAGTGTCCATGATGATACCGATATGCTGCTGAGCCTGTTTTCTGCTGCAGATGACCATGCTGCAGTAGTGACAGCAGACGGAGAATGCTTACAGGAAACGCAGGTGTTGATTGATAATGATCATTCTCAAAGAAAACATGAGGATGCCTCTCTCACATTGATTTCCGGAAGCTCTGCTCCGGAAGCTGTTATTTCAGAAGGAGAGATGTTTATAAACTGGTTAAAAAAAGGAGTGAGGAACGGGGAAATCAGCCTGAACGGAAAAAAAGATAAAATTCATATTGTTGCCGGCTTTGTTTTTTTACCTGTACCGGGAATTTTTTATGAGTTTACGAAAGCAGCAGGCATCCCGGCAGACAAAAAAGATGATATTCAGGCATCGTTTGAACGCCTGAGCATTCATAAGCGGCGGGATAACCGACGCTTTTATTTTGCACATTTGTGTGAAGAGCCTGAAAACAGAAGTCGTTTTAAAACGCTAAAAGGTTATCTGGTAAAAGGCAGGCAGCTCCTGGATGGACAGGAACTACAGGACAGTCGTTATCTCTTTTTTCCATGAAATGCGTTCCGGAGGTGAGCCTTGTTGTTGAACGGATATATTTAAAGGTAAAGAAATATGAAAACTCACGATGTTGACAGCCTCTGGGATAATCTGATGGATGAGTATTTTTTTGTAAGTCGTTACGGAGAGCCACGGAGTGGAGTTATCGCAAGGTGTTGTCGGGGTTCCGGAAGTTTGTTGGTTTTCACCGGACTCCTGACAGCATTGTTCGTCGTGATGTTCAGGAATGGCGTCGTTTTGTGCTGAAAGATCAGGGGTTAACTTCCCATACCTGGAATAACAAGGTGAGGCACATGCGTGCGATTTATAACTTTGGAGAAGAATCTGGGTTGATCACTGTTTCAGAAAATCCTTTTAGTGGCATGCTGGTTAAGCAGGAAAAAAGACGGAAGAAAACGCTGACAAAAGCGCAGATCACGCGGGTTGTGCTTATTCTGCAGCAATTTTCGGAAGCAGAGAATCAGCACGCCGGACTTTATATCAAATGTGCCATAAGGCCGGCGTGGTTCTGGCTGACGGTGGTGAATACCCTGCGTTACACAGGAATGCGTCTGAATCAGTTACTGCATTTACGTCTGAAGGATGTTTGTCCGGCAGAAAAATGGATCGATTTACGGGCTGAAGGTAGTAAAACTCACAGAGAATGGCGTATTCCGGTTGCGCGTCAGTTACAGCCACAACTGCAGAAACTACTGGATGAAGCCGTCAGACGGGGAGCCACACCGGAAGACTATCTTTTCCACTACAAGCGTTTTGTTGTGCCGGTGTCAGAAGCAAAACGTATAACGGGTCTGCCGGATGAGCAGCCTGTGAAATCGTTTTTCCGCAGATTATCTCAGGAGTGTGGTTTTCAGGTGTCTCCACATCGTTTCAGACATACACTGGCGAGTATACTGATGAGCACTCCGGAGCGTAATCTTCACCTGGTAAAAAACATGCTCGGGCACCAGAATGTATCAACCACAATGGGATATGTGGAAATGAATCTGGAGATTGCCGCACAGGCACTGGAGCATGAGCTGGAGGTGTTCACTGACAGGCTGTAATCGCAGACAGATTGACAATCCACTGAAGGGTTGTAATCATATATAGTGATCGAGAAAAGGGAGCATGCGCCAACATGCTCCCTTTCGAGAAGAAAAATCATGATGTACATGAAACAGACTCACGACATCTGACACCTTCCCGATGACACCCGTCAGGTTTCTCACTCCTGACCAGTGGCTTTGATGTAAGGTGGTGCCCGGACTCGGAATCGAACCAAGGACACGGGGATTTTCAATCCCCTGCT
>OLQZ01000099.1_pt1 | contig 44469 bp, 58 predicted proteins | sample 1643191 | NCBI WGS metagenome assembly OLQZ01 (sample SAMEA3136768, study PRJEB25190) | human gut metagenome | biome: human gut; feature: human-associated habitat; material: faeces | place: Austria | collected 2013
AAGTCAAGGAGGCAATGCGTGGGTGGCCGACAATGCGTGGGTGTACGGCGATGCGTGGGTGTGCGGCGATGCGAAGGTATTTGGCAATGCTAAGGTGCACGGCAATGCGCTGGTGTCTGGTGATGCACTGGTGTCTGGTGATATTAAGGTATGCAAATAATTTTCTATTGCTACGGGCTAAGCGTAGAGTTATATATAAATCCCTAAACAATAAATCCATGAAAGCAATATATTTAAGGTGCTCAACTGATAAACAAGACTTTGCACAACAGTCTGAATGCATAAGACAATATTTGAAGAGGATAAATGTATCATGTGACTTATACACTGTACAGGAAAAAATATCCGGTACAGTCAAGCACACAAAAAGAAAGTTGCATGAGTTATTAGAATCATGTGATAAAGGTTCTGTTATTTATGTCTCAGAATTATCTCGTTTGGGTAGAAGTATGTCAGATCTCTTTCAAATTGTTGGTTATGCCGGAGAAAAAGATATAACATTGATTCAATGCAAAGACGGTACTATCATAGAAAACAAATCAATAGGCGGGAAAGCCTTATTATTTGCCTTATCTTTAGCGGCTGAAATCGAGGTTGAGAACATAAGACAAAGAACAAAAGCCGGGCTTGCTGCAAAAAAAGCAAGAAACGAAGCAATAGGCGGAACGGATAATCTTTGGGGAAAAAATACAGGAACAAACAGAGAAACGTCTTTAAATGAAATAAGAAATGAATCCGCGAACAAAAGAAAAGAGAATGCAAAAGCGAATGCAAACAACGCGTTTTTTTGGACTTTTATAAATCAATGGATAAAAGATAAGGGAGAACCTAAAAACCGAGAAGAATGGCATGAAATAGCGCAAAAACTCAATGATTTGGGACAAAAGACAGCTACTGGAATGCAGTATAATAACATTCGTGCGGCTGCAATGTATCGTAAATTAAAAAAATTAATGAAATAGGAGAGGCAAATATGAATGAAGAAAAAAGAAACATCAAACAATATTTTAGGGCTAAATATCCAGATAAAAGGTATAAACTAAAGAATTATTATAAAATAGGTAATCTTTTTGGATGTGATGAAGAAAGTCTCTATGTAATCGAATTTATAGATACGCAAATGAAACATCCGAAAACGCTTGAATTACAAGTAAAATCAAATGAATTATGCGAGAAGAAATAAACAATACCGTATTTGATACAGAAGACGATTATATGGATTGTCATTGTGATATTTTAAATAGTGGTGATACAGAAGATTAATTTAAAACGATATAGATATGAAACATCAAATTTATGCTCTTACAACTGCCCTTATAATTACTATTATAGGGCTTATAGTCACTATTGATTATTTTAGCGGAATTAACAAAGAAGTGTATAAGCAAATAGAAGTATTAAAAACAGATATTGCAGAATTGAAAAATAAAGTCGTTAACAATTAAATATAAAAATCATAGGAAGTATTTTATTTGGTGCATGCGTAATTATATGGTTAGCATGTTTTAGTGTAAAGAACTTAACGAGATAAGGAGGCTACATGGCTAAAGTATATATAACAAAGGTAGTTATATATCAAGTTACACATGTGGAAGTTAAAAAACGTATTTCCCTTTGCTGATATACTAAAAAAGACTATCTTTGAGTATGCAACGAGTAGAACGACATATTGTTATAGGGAATAAGAATTTAGACAAGATTTTTTTTTTGTCTAAGAACTTATACAACTACGCAAACTACCTGATACGACAGGAGTTTACGCAGAACAATAAGTTGGTGTCTGAATACGAGTTGACTACGAAATTAGCCAAAGAGAAACAAGCGGATTATATTGCTTTACCTGCGCAGACAAGCCAACAAGTTGTAAAGATACTCTTTAAGAATTGGAAGTCTTTTTTTTAAGCTTTGCAAGAAGAAAGACAAATTAAAGGGTAGACCTAAAATGCCTAAGTACAAGCATAAAGAAAAAGGGAGGAATATATCTGTTTTTACTTCTCAACAATGCAAGCTGAAAGATGGATATATTTATTTCCCGAAGAAAGCTAACATAGAACCATTAAGAACCAAAGTGGGCAACGTATGCCAAGTGAGGATTATACCTCAATGCAGTTGCCATATAATAGAAGTAGTATATGAAAAAGAGTGTATTAAAACCTCCGGATTAGAGCCGGACTCTTATTTAAGTATTGATTTAGGGTTGAACAATCTTGTAACTTCCTACGATTCACTCAATCATAAGAGTTTTATCGTAAATGGCAAAACGTTGAAGTCTATCAATCAATATTTCAATAAGAAGAGAGCTTACCTTATGAGTTTCATAGGAAGTAGAGGGATTAGCAACAGAATAGGAAAACTTACCTTAAAGAGAAATTGCAAAGTGAACGATTATCTTCATAAAACATCTCGATTTATTGTGGATTATTGCGTTGACAATCATATTGAAACAATCGTGATAGGGAACAATAAAGATTGGAAGCAAAATTGCAATATGGGGAAACGTAACAATCAAAACTTTGTAAGCATCCCGTTCGAGAAGCTAATATCACAAATCCAATACAAGGCGGAAGAAGTCGGAGTCAAGGTAGTTATTACCGAGGAAGGCTATACTTCCAAGATTGACCACTACGCAGGTGAGGAAATGTGCCACCATGACACTTATATGGGCAAGAGAATCAAAAGAGGTCTATTCCGTAGCAGTACAGGCAAAGTCCTGAACGCTGACCTTAACGGAGCAATAGGAATTTTAAGAAAAGTAGTTGGCGAAAGCTTTCAGCAAGTAGTCAATAGAGGCGAAGTGGTAACACCGTCGAGAATATACATGGTGTAGGCTCGTAAATAAATGCCATTGAATCACAAGCAATTGAGAAAGCAGAAGAAATGAGAGTTAAAAAGATCGCTTCGCTAAAAAAGCAGATCGAAAAGCTTGAAAAACTAAATTTTAAAAAGGAGAAATAAATGGTAGACTATCAAATATTATTAAAGTTGACTTCATTCAATAATGCCATTATCACAAGGGAAGAAATAAATGGAATAGAAGAAGAAGGAGTCTTTATTCCTCTTAAATATAATTCTATATTCCGTACCAGAGGCGGAGAGATAGCCGTAAATCTTTATGCTAAAGAGAAAAAACCAAATGCTTATGGTCAATCACATGTCATTTTTAATCAAATGAGTAAAAAGAAATATTTAGAATTGAAAGAACTTGGTTTTGAAACCTCCTTCATTGGTAACATGAAGATAGTTAGAAATGGCGGTTATAACTATCTAAAAACGCCAAACAAAGTTTCTTTGGATGAGGCGTTAGAGAGATAACAAAACTAAAACAACTATAAAAACAAAAATGGGAAAGAATGGAAATTACGTAGAAATGCATAGAACAAGATCGGGGAAATTAGATAATCAAACAAAAGTAGCCCTTTTGGAATGTCTAACAGAAAGTGACGAGTTTCACAAACTGGTATGCGATATAATAGGGACTGAAAGAAAGCAAGTGGAGGTATTTCCAGAACTTGAAAAGGTGAAAACGGAATATTTGTACGTTTGCGATAGATACAAGCAAGAACAGGAAAGAAGCAACAATCTTCTTCATAAATGGAAGGAAGAAACGGCAAAGAGAATGAAGGTGCAAGCTGTTTTAGGAGATCCACACTCACACCACAACAATGTGATTAATAGAATAAAAGAGTTATTGAAAGAGGTTGATATGTCATCCGTAAAAAGCGCAATTGAGGCGTTAAAGAGTGAGAGGGCGAACGGAAAGTTATTTGCTGAACAATGCGAGCTATTAAAAAAGGAAAACGATACACTCGCAAAACGTTGTAGCGATATTGAAAAGAGCTATTTTTGTATGAAAAAGGAAGCGAGAGAGATAAAAAATAGTAGAGAAAACCTGTCCGCAAATTATGATAGACTCATTGAAGATTATAACTGCTTAAACACACGTTATAATAATCAAAAGGAATATATTGCAAAATACATAGAGGAAAACAAACGACTAACCGACAAAGTAGAAAAGCTAAAAAGGGAAGTTAGATAAAGCCTCAAAACGTTACGGCGAGTTGATTAAGATAATCGGCGATAGAGCTATCAAAACTATTTAATATAAACAGTCCGGTGTAAAAACCGGACTTAAAAGAAATGGAGGTTAAAAATGCTGCTTTAACAATGACGGATGTTGTTTGACACGCTGTACACGCTTAGACAGAAAAAGCGGCGAGGATGTGTATTATGAGGAATTATTATTTGAGTAACTATTTAAGCCCCAATTAAATGAAACCATATGTAATAACTGAACTTCGTTTGATAACATACGATGGGAAAGAAATACCTGTCGAATTAATTGAAAGAGAAATATTGACCGAACCACCTCGATTAGTAAAAGAGAGGATTCTTGATGCCTTCAAGACGATGAAAGACACACCAGTTGAGGTCAAAATGAAAATAAAATTGGTTTAATATCATAAATAAAAGATGAATTATGGAAACTATAGATTTAAATGATACTGTTACAGTAGAATTAACAGAATGGGGAGCAGTATATCTTAATGCGCTGAATACGTATAAGAGTGAAATTGCTACAGGAAACCAGGTTTATAAAACTGACTATAAAAAAGGTGACATTTATAGAAACCAACTTTATCAGTTGATAATGGATTTTAAAGATGGGATTAAGTTTGAGAGACCGAAACCTTTTAATATGTTGAAGAAAAATTAAGAGAAGATCGTAAAAACAGAGTAGTATGAAACAGACAGTAGAAGAAGCAGCAAATGACTATCTCAACAGAATATTAGAGTCAACTGATTTTGAGATAAATTTTGAAGAAGACAATTACGATTCTGGTGCTCGTGATGCAACATTGGATGTTACCGAGAGGGCTTTTGTTTCTGGTGCCGAATGGCAGGCAAAGCAATCCCTTTGGATAAGCGTTAAGGAACGGTTGCCGGAAGAGGATGGGTATTACTTTGTTACTGACGGTGATGTCGTTGAGAAAGTTTATTTTTTTTAAAAGATGGAATAAGTTTGTATCAACTAGGGATTATCCTCATCTATTTTACGATGAAGGCGTAATAAAAGCCTGGTTACCTATTCCGTCTTTTGATGAGATACTCGAAGCCAACAGAGATGTACTGGAACGAATTAAAGAGAAAGGAGAATAACTATGCTAACAATACTAAGAGAAACTTATCCAACAGCTAATAAATAACACAGGTGTGAATTTTGTTTCAAAAAGATTACGATAGGACAAAAATATGTCCGTCAGACAAATGTTTATGACGGAGTTGTGGATGACTTCATTACACACAAAGAATGTAAGGAAGTAGCCGATGAATTGAGAATGTACGATGATTGTGATGAAGGTCTTGACGGTGATGGGTTTGTTGACAGATTGAATCAGTATGTTTATGACAATCATTATGATGATAAAATAGATGATATTGCGAAAGATTGGCAATTACCACGCTACGAACTTGTAAAGAAAGTATTAGATGAATTAAAAAAGGAGGAATAACCATGACCGAAGGATTTGTAACGCTTGAAACAGCAAAGCTTCTAAAAGAAAAAGGTTTTGGCAGTATGTTCTTTTGGGATGAAAATTGGAATTATGACACTATTATTTCAGGAAGTTATCACAAGGCTACAGTAGAAGAACTTATTAATCATTTTCATAATAAATGTTAAATAATAAACAATGCTTTGATAATTCAAAAAGAATGCTGATATTTGCTGATGTATTAGAAGTGAGAGCCTGATGCGGACATAATAGAATCTTTTATATTAAAAATATATTAAGCAATTACCCGTATATGTGTAGCTCTTACATTTGACCATATACGGGTATTTTGTTTTCAGCCGTATTAGTCTTCTGATACGGCTTTATTATTTCGTTTCCGCCACTCGTAATAAAGTCTATTTGCATAGAGGAAGCCGAACAACATGCAACCAGTCGGGGATGCGATTAAACAACTGGGTTCGGAGATCGAATAGTAATCTAAAAGGTTTAAAGTCGTTTATCTATTCTATGAAACGACACGCTTGAAAAGGTTCAGCTTTATACTGAATGATTTGAATAGCGTTCCCGAAAGTTGATTTGTTTTTTATTAAACTTATCTTCTAAGGGGACTTCACGCACGTAGGTTAGCATTGCCTGAATAACTTAATCAATAATATATATAACAATGGAAGAATTTGATGTAGAATGCCCATATTGTGGCAAAGGTTTGAATATTGATCATGAAGATGGCTATGGTTATGAAGAAGGTGCAATTCACACCCAATATTGCCATCATTGCGATAAAGAATTTGTCTATACTACCAGTATCAGCTATTATTATGAAGTAGACAAAGCTGACTGTCTTAATGGCGGAGAGCATATCTGGGAGCTAAAGCCTACCTTTCCTAAATATTATGCTACTATGCGATGTAAATGTTGTGGGGAGAGAAGGCAATTAACAGAAGAGGAAAGAAAGAAGTATAATGTTGAAAACTATATTTAGTCATGAGAACAATTATACTAATTTCCGCACATATAATAGCTACAAGCATACATCCTGATTACTTGGATGATATAAAGGTAACTTCTATCGCATTGGCTGTACTAATAGCAGTCGTTGGAGATACAATAGATATGCTTAACAAGAGCAATAAAAGAGAAAATGAATGAATGAATTAGTATTTAAAGGTCAAAACAACAAAGTTGTAACTACAAGTTTAAAAATCGCTGAAGTGTTTGGGAAAGAGCATCAGCATATCCTACGCGACATCAGAGAATTGATAGATGGGGTGTCCAAAATTGGTGATACCCCCATGTTCGAGGAGACAACGTATATTCATCCGCAAAACAAACAGCAGTACCCTATGTTCCTAATGAACCGTGACGGTTTCGCACTCCTTGCAATGGGGTTCACGGGAGATAAAGCCTTGCGTTTTAAGATGGCTTATATCAATGCCTTCAATGAAATGGAAAAGGCGTTGAAAGCTATGCAGCCAAAACTACCACAGACGTACAAAGAGGCTTTAAAGGAGCTCATTATACAGGTAGAGGAAAATGAACGGTTGCAGATTGAGAACAAAGACATGAAGCCTAAAGCCGAATATTTCGATGAAATAGTAGATAGAGGTGATCTTACTAATTTCAGAGATACAGCAAAACTGTTAGGTGTGTCGGAAAAGGCGTTTATCTTTTTTCTAATCGACAAAAAGTACATATATAGGGATCAAAAAGGAACTTTAAAACCAGTCGCCAAATATGTAGGAACTTACTTCGAGCTAAAAGAATGGGTAAGAGGAGAAAAGACTGGAACTCAAACGTTAGTAACGGTTAAAGGAAAAGAGCGTTTCTTAGAGCTAATCAATAGCATAAAACTATAATCTTATGAAAAATATATTTTTCGGTAAGGACATCACTTTATACAACTATGATTGTTTAGAAGTAATGCCTCTCCTACAAAGTTCAAGTATTGATTTAATTCTATGCGATCCTCCTTTTGGCACAACAGCATCTAAGTGGGACAAAATCATTTCTTTTGATGAAATGTGGAAGGAGGCTAAAAGAATAAGGAGAGAAAATGCGCCTACAGCTCTATTTGGTAGCGAACCGTTTAGCAGTCTTCTTCGTTGTAGCAATTTAAATGAATTTAAATATGATTGGGTCTGGGAGAAATCTAAAGCAAGTAACTTCCTGCTTGCTAAAAAACAACCCTTGAAAGCGCACGAATTAATCAGCGTTTTTGGTAAAGGGAAAATCCCTTATTATCCAATCATGGAGGAAGGAGAGCCTTATGGGAATCGCACAAAAAGAGGAAGTAATTGGACGGGAGTTAACAATGTACCAAATCCCACTTTTAGGAACGAAAACAAAGGGACAAGGTATCCGCGAAGTGTAAAATACTTCAAAACTGCGGAATCAGAGGGGAAAACAATTCATGTTAATCAAAAACCCATCGCGCTGTTAATGTATCTTATACAAACATATACGGAAGAGGGAGACACAGTTCTTGATTTCGCTTCCGGAAGTATGAGTACGGCCATTGCTTGTCTTTATACAAATAGAAAATGTATTTGCATAGAAAAAGACGAAAATTGCTTCTTGCTTGGAGCAGAAAGAGTCGAAAAAGAATATCAAAATGTAACAGGATTAAGATTTTAGATATTAATTCAAAAAAAGATAGAAATGAAGAAAAGAATAAGAAATAAAATGATGAATAATCCCGGAAGGTATAAGTTACATCAGTATTTAAAGTATGCCCATCAATGGGCTATTTCACTTGTGTATAAAGGCCGTTATTATACAATTTTAGATAATGGGAAAGTAGTAAGAATTTATTAATGATTGAATAGATATGAGTAAGAAGAAACATATTTTAGATTGGTGGGAAGAAAATACTCCCCAAAACGAAAAAGAATATGATGAAGGTTGTTTAATTACTTTTGCTATAATTGGAATTGTTTTTATTGCATTAGCTGCTGGATTTTTACTTATTGAAAAATAAAATTTTAACAACAAAATGAAAGAGATTAAGTTAAAAAAGTTAATTCTCCGAAATTGGAGAGGAAGAAATCTTGTTATTTCATTTAAATCAGATGGAGTAACTAACATTATGGGACGTAACAAAAGTGGTAAAAGCTCTTTAAAAGATGCTTTTTTGTGGTTAATAACAGGGTTTGATTCAAGCAATCGCGCAAATTACAATCTTTTTGATAACAACCACAATTATACAGCAGAAGATTCTCCTGTCGCATCTGTTGAAGCGCTTATTGCCATTGATGGAAATGAATTTTATTTTAAAAAAGAAGCAAAAAAAGGATGGATAAGAAGAAGAGGAAATAAAGAATATGAATTAAAAGGATCTGATGATTACGTCTGCTATTTTGATGGAATTGAAGTGTCAGCCGGAGAATACAAGAAGCGAGTTTCCGAATTGTTGTGCGAGATAGAGCCATTAAAGGTTATGTTGAATACCGAATATTTCCTTAGTTTAGAATGGAAACAACAACGCGAAATGCTTTCTTTATTAGCCGGAGACATACAGGAAAGTGACTTCAAATCCAATTACAGCGATTTATTTCTTCTTCTGAAAAAATACTCGATTGATGAATTGAAGGCACAAGTCAAGACAAAAATAAGCCCGATGAAGCAGCAATTGAGTTCTTACCCTTTAACAATACAGACACTTGAACAACATTTGCCTGATATATCTAATGTTTGCGATTTAGAAAAAGAAATAGGGGAATTGAAAAGCAAAATCGCAGAGATAGATAATGCAATATTATCAGCTTCAAAAATGGCTGAGCCTTATATCGAGATGAGGAATAAACAATTGCAGGAATTATCTAACATCAACTCGGAGATTAGAAATAAGAAAAGTGACTTTGAATATAATCAGAATGAAAAGCCGAATAAAATCAGGAGACAGATACAGGAAGCCAAAAAAGAAAACGAATATATTCAAAGACAATGGGATAAAACGCAAGAAGAAAGAAAGTCTAACGAAAATAAATTAGCTCGATTAAAAGCAAAGGTAGGAGAACACGATGAATATCGCAAAAAGCTATTAATTGAAAAAGACGAGTTATTAAAAAGAGAATTTAACGGCGAAAAATGCTCTTTCTGCGGACAAGATCTTCCTGAATCAATGCTTGAAGCAAAAAGAAAAGATTTTTATGAAAAAAGAGAAAATGCAGTAAATGATATTATTAAAAAAGGGAAAGAAAACAATGAAAGAAAACAAGAAAAACTTGAAGAAATAGAACGCATAGAAGCTCTATTAGCTGAGGATACCGAAAGTCCGATGTATATTGACATAGAGGAGCTGGAAAAGGAACTGCAAGAAGCGGAGCAAGAAACCTTAAAATTTGAAGATTCTGATGAATATAAAAAGCTAAAAGACAAAGCTGCTGCAATTCAAAATGGGTTAACAGAAGTCCCAGTAGTAGATAATACCAATCTGCTAAATATGAAAGAATCATTGACTCTGCAAATTGAAGAGAAAAGCCGCGCAATGGGACTTGTCGATGAAAGAGAAAGACAATTAAAAACGATTGCTTCTTTAAAAAGAGAAATGCGCGAAGTTGCCGATAGTTTGGCTGTGCAGGAACAAATAGAAGCAAATATTAAATCCTATGAAGAAGAGCGCGCCCAAATTGTTTCTAATAAAGTAAATAAATATTTTAGTAGATGCAATATTTCTATGATGCAACAAGACAAATCTGGGCAATGGATACCGAGCTGCACAATAACTGTATCTGATGGCAGTTTGGTGAGCACCTGCAATGGAGCCGAAAATATTTTAGTGGGACTTGATATTTCGAATGCTTTTGCTTCATATTATGACATTAGCTTGCCTGTATTTGTAGATGATGTAAATCTTATAAATAGCGATGTAAATATCGAAACAAATCATCAACTCATTAAATTGGTAGTTAGCGAAGACGAAAACATTATTGTTCGTTAAATACTTGCCTATTAGAGAAAAAAGTAGTATTTTTATAAACTAAAAAACAAATAAAGTTATGCAAAATTGGTATGAAGGCGTAATACGCTATGAAAAAGTAACAGAAGAAGGTAAAGTAAAGAAAGTGAATGAATTATATTTAGTTAATGCACTTTCTGCTACAGAATGCGAAGCGCGTCTAATCGAAGAAATGACTCCGTTCATTACAGGAGAATTTGCTGTAAAATCAGTCAAAGAGTCGAATTACTCTGAATTGTTTCTAAGTGAAGAAGAAGCGGCTGACCGTTATTTTAAATGCAAACTGATTTTTATCACATTGGACGAAAAAAGTGGGAAGGAATCTAAAACATCTACTCTGATTTTGGTACAAGCTGCAGATTTGCGAGATGCTGTAAAAAAACTTGATGAAGGCATGAAAGGTACAATGGCTGATTATCAGATCTGTTCTGTTGTTGAAACAGCAATTATGGACGTATATTTATATAATAATAACAACAATAATTAATAAAATGGCAAAGAAAGTAACAGACATTGATAGCGCTACCGATATTTTTTTATCATGCAGTATTTGCTTATCGGATATTCCCAAAGATGTTATCTATACATCTAAAGGTGGGAAAAAATACGTTCGGTTTTCAATAAGCAAACTAAAGGAGCTTGGTAAATTTGGAGACACCCATTATCTTAAATATTCGGCTTCACAAGAAGACAAAGCTCGCGGGCAATATGACATCTTTATTGGAGGAGGAACAGAATATCAAAGAGTAGAAGGGGCGGATGCAGAAGTAGGGTCTAATAAGAAACAAAATAAACCAAATGTTCAAACGACCGAACCAGCAGATGATTTGCCTTGGTAACATTGCATAATAATTAGAAATTTCTTATATTTGCAACCGAAAGGGATAGTTGAGGGTCATGGCTCAATGATAAGGCTAAGCTAACAGGCTTTCCCTTTCTCCTTCAATCGTTAGCGTAATTAAATTGTTAGTAGTTTATGGAAATATATCAAAATTTATCATTAGAAGATCTTCCTAATGAAGAGTGGCGAGATGTAGTCGGATACGAAGGATTGTATCAAGTATCTAATTTGGGAAGAGTGAAATCATTAGAAGTGAAATTCAAAAACTCTTTTTATAATAAAAAAGAGAAAAGATAATGTCCCAACACGATAACGGGAAGGGATATTTGACCATATCTATTAGCATTAATGGAAAATCAAAGAAAGAATATGTTCATAGATTAGTAGCTAATTCCTTTATTTATAGGGATGAGGATAAGGTAGAAGTTAATCATAAAAATCTAAATAAAAAAGATAATAATATAAACAACTTAGAATGGGTATCTAAAAAAGAAAATATGCGCCATGCACGCATTAATGGAGCTTTTGAAAATATAAAAATATACCAATATTCTATTGAAGGATTTTATGAAAGAGAGTTTTCCTCATTGGTAGAAGCTGCTGAATTTCATAATTTATCCAGCAAGGGAGATATTTGTAGGTCATGTAAAAATGAAAGAGCTATATGTCGAGGACATAGATTTAGATACTATAAAAAAGATAAAATTAATATTCCTAAGAAAAAATTTAAAGAAGTAGAAGCATATAAAGATGATATTTTAATAACAAAGTACTTATCTTCAAAAGAGGCTTCAATTTCATTAGGTGTAAAAGAAAATACGATTGTAACATCATGTCTTATAAATACTAAATGTAAAGGTTATACTCTTAAATATATAAATAATGGCAGATAAAAAAGAATTAGCTGTATTGGCAGAAGGCATTGTCAGCAGCGTAACTAAAAAAGTAGATAGTTTAACTAAATTAGGCATGAAATTTGCTCCTGATTTCTGTCCTACTAATGCGCTTAGAGCTTCAATGCTTATATTGCAAGATGCGAAAACAAAAGACGGGAAATTGGTATTAGAATCCTGTTCCCCTGGAAGTATTGCAAGAGCTTTATTTAACATGCTATCTAAATCATTAGATGCAAGTAAAGGGCAAATGTATTTTATTCCATACGGGAATAATCTTACTTGCATAGAGTCCTATTTCGGTTCTGTAACAAGAGCTAAAAGAGCTGTTCCAGACTATATCCCAATCGTTAAAATAATACACGAAGGAGATGTTTTTGAATTTGAAAATGACCCTGAAACAGGAGAAACAAAAGTACTTAAACACGAAACTTCCTTTAAAAATTTAGACAAACCTATTATTGGAGCATATACATGGGCATATTATCCAAACGGAAAGAAAGATTTAGTTATAATGACCATGGAATCTATTCAAAAATCTTGGGCGCAAAGTTCCAATGGAGCTACCGTAGCAAAGAAGTTCCCGGAAGAGATGGTAAAGAGAACATTGCTTCGCAAAGCCTGCAAAATGATGATAAATACAGATATTAGCAATTCTTCTCCGATTGATGGATTAGAAGAAGAATTGGGTGTAACAAATGACCTCGACCCTACAAAACAAATTGCTCCTGATTATGCGGAATATGAAGAAGTCGAAGAAGCAACGCCAGCAGAAGCCGCACCCGTACAAAAAGAGGAGGCTAAAAAAGAAGAAGCAGTTAAACAGCCAGCTTCGGAACCAGAGCCTTTTTAGCATGGACGACGACGAAATAGACATATCCTACGAGGAAATGTCCCCAGATTCATACGATTGCGGAGAAATTTGGTAATAAATAAACTTAGTCCCATCTTGTTTAGATAGTAATATCTATTCGGATGGGATTTTTAATAAGGAATTAATGGATGGATAATAAAGCACCTATAATAAAAGTGATTGGTAGTAACAGTTCTGGAAATAGTTATATTTTAGATTGTTTAGGCGAATATTTGCTAATAGAATTAGGCGTTAAATGGGACAATATATTAAATGGGCTAAATTATAAGACGGGAGATGTAGTTGGATGCTTAGTTAGCCATCGGCATTCAGATCATTCGAAATCAATATCAAAAGCCTTATATCGACGACTTTCTGTATATTCTTGTGTGGATGTATCAGAAAGATTTAATGGCGTATTCCCGTTAAAACCTAACAAGAAGTACAAAATAGGAAAATTTGAGATTCAATGTATACCAGTTCCGCATGGTGATTGCCCATGTTATAGCTTTATTATCGACAATCCAGATATGGGGAGAATGCTATTTATAACTGATGCCTCAGACTTTCCTTATAAAGTAAAAGGCGTAAATCATTTGTTTATTGAAGCCAATTATATGGAGGATATAATCTTAGATAATGCCTGTAACAACAAATGGAACTCGTCAGCGAGCAATACCCACATGGGAATAGAAAAGAGCGCAGAAGTGATTAAAAGACATTATTCTGAAAACCTGCATACCGTTTGCTTGATTCATTTAAGCGATGGAAATAGTGATGCCAACAAATTCAAGGACATTGTTTTTGAAGAAGTCGGAATTAGGCCTTTTATAGCAGAAAGCGGATTGGAGATAGAACTTAAAAAAGAAGAATTTTAAAGAAAAAAAGAATGTATAAATTTAGAGATTATCTAAGAAGTGTTTGGGAGTGGACGCAGGAGAATGAAAATAAAAGTCCTGTCTTTTATTATTTCCCATTGACATCAAGAGACTTAGCAAGACATAAAGATGTTATTGAACAAGGATTTGAAAATAATATTTGTGCAATTAAACTTCTTTGGAAAATTGTAGAACTTAAAAAGCAAGAAAATGAGTAAAATATACTGCGGATGTGATAATGGAGTGACTGGAACTATCGGTATCTTAGGTGAAGAAATAGAAATGTTTTGTAAAACACCTATTAAAAAAGAACAAGATTACACGAAGAAAAAGAAAATTGTTTCAAGATTAGATGTTGTAAAATTTATTTCTCTATTTAATGGGATTAATAAAAATGATTTAGTGTTCATTTTAGAACGCCCGATGATAAATGGAACTCGCTTTAATGCCTCAATGTCAGCCATTAGATGCCATGAAGCAATGCTGAATTGTATTGAAGTGATGGGATGCAAATTGATCTATGTGGACTCTAAAGAATGGCAAAAAGAATTACTGCCAAAAGGATGCGCAGGAGATGAATTGAAAAAAGCTTCTCTTGATATAGGCAATAGATTATATCCTAAGTTCTGCGAGATAAAGCATCCTGATCGCGATGGATTACTAATAGCTGAATATGCACGAAGGAAAAACTTATAATTTTAGTCGGAATTAATTTTCCGACTTTTTTTTGCTGCTACACTTGCGTATTTAATATTATGTGTTTATATTTGCAGCGTAAAACAAAAAAGAGATATGAAAACAAATCAATTAATGAAAAGACCAATGGGTCAGTTTGAGGTTCTACAAAGAACGAGTGATAGTTATTTTGATGCAAATGCTTTGGTAAGCCAATGGAATAACATTAAAGGGAATCCAAGAAGAAAGATTTCTGAATACCTTAAAAGTCCTAAGACTATTGAGTTTATTAATGCTATTGAAAACGATTTAAGCCAATGTCGTGAATACGACAACGCTGATTTTAAGGCAGTTAAAGAGATAAAAGGTAGGAATACCAAAAATGGTAGAACAAAAGACCAATTATGGGTTCATCCTTTCTTATTTATAGATTTATGTATGTGGATAAATCCTTCTTTTAAACTGCAAGTAGTAAAATTCGTATATGACGAACTTATTAAAAACAGACACCTTGCTGGAGATAATTATAATGTGCTTACATCTGTAATAGCAAAACTACCCGATGCAGATTATAGAGAAGTGGCAAAAGCTATCCAATGGATAGTATTCAATATGACAGGAAAGAATCTTAGGCAAAGCGCAACACAAGAGCAACTGAAAGAAATATCTGAAATAGAACATTCTTTAGCTTTCTCCATTGATATGGGACTTGTAAAAGACCACTTTAACCTAATGAATCTTTTAAGAGAAATGTATAACAAAAAGTATAGAAAGTTTTAATCATGTGGATAAATTTAGATGATTTTTTAATTGTGTCGGATTATGCAAGACACATCAATAAGACGGTATCATGGACTAATCAGCTTATAAGAGAGAAAAAAATACCTTTTATTCTTCATAATAATAGAAAGTTGATACCCAAATCAGGAGAGCTTCCAGATTACATAACTAATCAAGAACTTGTGAATATAAGTAGAAGACCATGACTGATAAACTACAAACTAAAGAGCCAGAAAGAATTCCTATGACAAATGACCAAATATTGCTTGTCGCTACATATATTGTTATTTATGTCAATGAATTATCTAATGTATGCGTAATGGATATTAAGCCATCTATTGCCAATAAGGACAAGGAGACTCAAAAGATTTATTTTGCAGCGCTTAAAAGAGTTAAGGAGTATCAAAGTCGGATGGCTAAGATCGCAGGTGATAATGCGATAGGTATCTATGCTTCTTACTGTGATGCTCTCGATCAAGAAGTATTACCTGTTATCGAGAAGTATCGAATATCTATTGAGAAATACCTTTGTGATATAGAGGGAGTTGAAAATCCATATTTTTTATCAATGGTTGAATTAGCGCGAAGCATAACAAATTATTCAGTTATTGCAATCTCAAAAAGAATAGCCGAATGTTTGAAATTTGATGAAAATGCAGTAGCTTTGCGAGGATATAAACAGTCCGAACTATTGAAGATCTTGGAAGAATTATGCAAATGGTGCTTTAGAAAAGCTTCTGATATAAATTACAATGAAAGTGAAGAATGCGTAAATGCCTATAGGGAATTTGACGCGATACTCACAAATCCGGATATTATTTCAACATGTATTATTAATGCTAACGAATTAGAAAACAAATGAAAGTAAAAATTAAGAAAACGCACCCAAACGCTCAAATCCCGTTTAAACATTATGAAGACGACCATTGTTATGATTGTATTGCGACATCATGCGAAGAAATAGCTCCAAATGTCTATAAATATGGGCTTGGTATTGCAGTACAAATAGATTCTGAATATATAAGAGTGATGCGAAAAGGAGGTTATGTTTTATCATTCGATTTGCGAGCGAGGAGTAGCATTCATAAGACGGGCATGATTTTAAGCAATGGTACAGGAACTATTGATGAAGGTTATACAAATGAAATTTCCGCAGTTTTTTATCATGTTGTACCAAGTCTTCCTCGATACAAAGATGGTGACCGAATTTGTCAAATCAAGATAGGAATGACACCAAAAATAGATTTTGTCGAAGTGGATGAACTGGAAGAGAAAGAGAGAGGTTTGAATGGATACGGAAGTACGGATAAGAGGATTAACTAATAACAAATCAGAAATGAGCAATACAGGATATAAATATATTCATTTTAATAGAAGCAGTAAGAAATTTCAAGTTAAAATATGGGCTGGGGATAGAAACATATATTTTAAGGAATGGAAAACTTTAGAAGAAGCTATTAAAGTGAGAGAAGAGAAAATGAAAGAATTAGGATTAACTTTATATTTGGATAAATAAAATGAAGATAGAAATAGATATTCCCGATCATTTTATTTCGGATGAAAATAGTTATATCTCTATTAGTGGTGATAATTTTGAATATTGTAGATTTGATAAATTTTATCGTGGATTACAATGCAACCATAAAAAAGATTCTAAGGAATATTGTGTCCTTCAATCAAAATTAGATATTATATCTGATGAAATCATTAATTTAATAACAAATAAACTCTTATGAAGTATTTTACAATTGAAGAGCTAACACGCTCAGCAACAGCAACGACAAGGGGAATTGATAACACTCCTACGCCAGAGATTAAAGCGAACCTTGAACGATTAGTAGATAAAGTATTAGATGGATTGCGTGAAATTTACGGTAAGCCTATCACCGTCAATTCTGGTTATCGGTGTCCGGAGTTAAACAAAGCTGTTGGAGGTTCTAAGACATCGGATCATGTGAAAGGCTTCGCAGCTGACATTACGGGAGGTAGTAAACAAGAAAATGAAAAGATTTTCAATATTATTCGGGATAATTTCGCCTGGACACAATTAATCAATGAGCGCGATTTTTCGTGGGTGCATGTTTCTTACGATCCAAATAAGATAAAAAACCAAGTGCTAAAAATGTGAAAAACATTTCGCGTTTAGTTTTTAACTACTATCTTTGCAACGTCAACCACCACTGACACAAAACAGAAATAGTTTTATCTATATATCAATCGGGATTTAGATGCGTGGTGGCTCTATTTCCCGATTTTTTTTTAATAAAAAAGCAACATGAAAGAATTAGTTTTTAAAGGAGAATCAAACGAGGTTTTAACAAACAGCTTATTAGTAGCTGAGAAGTTAGGAAAAGATCATAAGAGAGTTTTGCAAGACATTCGAGACTTAAAATGTAGTAATCAATTTAGACAGCACAATTTCGTGCTCTCCTCTTATTGTAGCGATCAAAATAGAGAACTACCTATGTATGTGATGAATAAAGATGGTTTCACCCTTTTAGTTATGGGTTATACTGGTGAAACTGCAATGAAATTTAAGGAAGATTATATAGAAGCCTTTAACAAAATGGAAGAAACAATAAAGAACGGAGGTTTCAACGTTCCTAAATCATTCCGTGAAGCTTTGTTACTTGCAGCCGAACAACAGGCTCAGATTGAACAACAACAAATGCGTATTGAAGAGATGAAACCTAAAGAAGAGTTTTTTGATCAAGTAACAGATAGTAAGGACGCATGTGATATGGCAACAGTGGCTAAAGTACTAAACATGGGAGTTGGTAGAAACAAACTATTTGAGATATTGCCGAATCCCATGTCTTATCTATGATGTAATCACCTAAATATTGTATTTCCTCACCATGAGGGCTTATATCATAAGTAAGGCATATATGGTCTGCTAAGTGTCCTGATTCATGAGACCAAGTTTTTTCAAACTCTTTTGCACTGCTCGTTCTACCTATAACAATTACACTTTTATGCGCTAAGTGATTAGAAAATGTGAGTCCGTTATTATATCCACATGTAGTTAGATTTTTATAAGCTCTTTTAAGAGACTCTTCTCCACATTCGATATATTCTAATTCCTCTATTACATCTTCAAAATATTTGCAAGTATAATCATAAAAGATAGTGACAGTCCAATCGTATTTATATAAATATATAAACTATCTACAATATATACTACGCAGTATTTTATAGTATATATCACGTTGAATACCAACTGCATATGAAATATTCCCGAATATATTTGGAGGGTAGTGATAAAACCATTACATTTGTGCCATATATTTATCACTATGACGCTAACAACAGAACAACAACATAAAGTCGATCAGATAGCCAACGAAGTCTATAAATACTTCGGAGTTACAGAGCAAGATATAATTAATCATAATATGAAAGAAAAGCCTTCTACTGCTCGGTATTTTCTTTATTATATATTGCACTATAGCTTAGGCTTGTCTTCGGCAACAATCGCAAATATGTACTTTAGAGCACCGCGATGTGTTAAACGTGGTACTGCTAAAATAAAATTGGGAGTCGTAAGGCACAAGTATTACAATGCTATTTACACCGACTTGATGGAAAGAATCCAGCCTTTGATTCCCGAAGATATTGATAGATTCTTAAACAAATAATAAAAACAATGAACGATTTGAAAATTAACAAGGAAGTAATGACTTCAAGAGAGATTGCGGAAGTAACTGGTAAAGAACACAAAAATGTGTTAGCGGCAATTAGATCAATGGAAGAAGCATGGGTCAAGGTTACTGGGCTAAGTTTTAAGCTCAGTGAATATACGGATTCCACAGGACGCAACTCCCTATGTATGAGCTAACAAAAGTAGAGTGCTTGTACATTGCAACAAAGTTCAATGATGAAGCAAGAGCGAAACTGGTTTTAAGGTGGGAAGCTTTAGAAACAGGGAAAGCCAAGCCAGCAAAAGAAGAGTTAACGATTGCAGATAAGCTGAAAGTTGCTACATGGGCAGCAGAATTCTTGAACTTAAACGACAATTCAAAGCTTATTATGGCAAAGAGCATCCTTGACCCATTAGGATTGCCTGTACCAGATTATACACCATCGCACGGAATCTTAAAATCTGCAACGGAATTGCTTAAAGCTAATGGCAGTGACTTGTCCGCCAAAGCTTTTAATATTCTTGCTATAAACGAAGGATATTTGGAAGAAAAGACAAGAAGAACTACGAAGGGTGAATCTAAAAAGTTCAAATCTATCACAGAAAAAGGTAGACTTTATGGCGAGAATCAGGTCAGCCCTAATAACCCGAAAGAAACTCAGCCTTTGTGGTATGAAGATAAATTTGAAGAACTTCTCAATCACATTAAATAAAAAAGACACATGAAAAATAGAATTAAAATTTTTGAGAACGCAGAGTTCGGTAAAGTTCGCGTATCTGGAACAAGCGAAGAACCTTTGTTTTGTCTGAGTGATGTATGCAAAATACTTGATTTACAGGTTTCTCCTACTAAAAACAGATTAAATAAAGATGGGGTTAGTTCAATTAAGGTCATAGATTCGCTCGGAAGAACACAGGAAGCAACGTTTGTGTCTGAGTCTAATTTATACAAGGTAATCATGCGCTCAGATAAGCCACAGGCTGAACCTTTCCAAGATTGGGTATGTGGAGAAGTATTACCTTCAATCCGAAAAACAGGAGGATATATCATGGAGAAACAAGATGAAACGCCCGAAGAGCTTATGGCGCGTGCGTTAATGATTGCACAAGAAACCTTAAAGCGCAAGGATCAAAGGCTACTCGAAGCTGAGACCAAAATCAAAGAGAATGCTCCAAAGGTTGAATACTTCAATGGGCTTATCGAGAGAGGGAATAATCTTAATTTTAGAGATACAGCAAAGTTACTTGGGGTTAAAGAAAAAAACTTTCATTTATATTTTAATTGATAAAGGGTATATCTATCGTGATGCAAAAGGAAAACTAAAACCGATAGCCAAATATGTAGGCAAATACTTTGAGTTGAAGGAATGGGTCACCAATGATAAATCTGGAACGCAAACTCTTATTACGGTGACAGGAAGAGAAAGGTTTGCCAGAATAATTAAGGAATACATTTCAGAGAGTTTAAATTGAACCATTATTTAATAAAACCAATAAAGATGAAAAAGAACATTCTATTTTTAGCATTAGCATTAATGCTTGCATTTTCTTCTTGTTCTAAAGGAGAAGATAGTCATAACGATTTCCTTCTTGAAAACACAACATGGTTGTGCATCGAGAATCAAATCACCATGCAATTTACTTCTGCAAAAGATGTAAAAGTCGAATCAGATTTATGGGCTGACCGCTATGGGACTTATATTCAAAACGAAAAGTCTATTAAATTCTTTGATCTATGGGCATTTATTTCGATTACTCCTTATGACTTCAAATCGGCTACCTTGTCAGATTACGGAACCAACATGAAGGTGAAATGCGTAGATAAAAACAACGGAGAAGAAAAAGAGTTAACTTTTGTGAAAGAAGTATCTAAATAACATTCCTTTTACTATCTTTGTAAACAAGAAATAGCAGCAACTTTAATTTATTAACTCATATCATTTATTTTAAGTGTTTTTCATATAATATAGATTTAAAGGGTTATCCCCAAGAGTATGTGAATATTCTTGGGGATGTTTTTTATAATACAGTCTTTATGCTATATCCTCCAACCGAATTGTTTCCTCCGGCTGTAATAACACTTTCCAATTTACTGTTTATATCTCTTAATACCCTTGTTTGTGCGACTAATTCTCCTAATAATGGATTAGCCTCAACATCAAAGCTACCGATAGCAGAAAGCGTTTTTAATTGTACGTTTGAATCAGCTACAAAGAATCGCATGGAGTTTAAAAGTGCTTCAAGAGCTTGCGCTGTTTCTTCCGTAATGCCTTTTATGCCCGCATTCAGACCAGATAGCTCTTGATTGTTGCCTCCTGGCAAAACACCTAAGTTTTCTACGATGGATTTATACAATGCGTCTAAAGCTCCTTTGGTATCCGTATTAAATTTATCCATGATTCCAGAAAGTTCATCCTTAGTTAAGATGCTATCTTTAACTGCTTCGTCAATCATTCCCAATAGGGGTTTTAATATGGTCTCAGTTCCTCTAAACAACAATTGCTTTTTAACAACATTATCCATAAAGTCTTGGAATGTAGTTTCCAACCCTTTCATTCCATCCCCTGTTTCTTTGAAGGCTTCATACCAAGCATTAGCAAATTCTTGTGCGGCAGATTTAAAGTTTTCTTCCGTTCCGAATCCTCCCATTTCTGCTAAAGCTTCTTCTTTTAATTGCAGTTGCAAATCGTGCAACTTTTCAATTTCTCCTTGCCATTCCTTTATTCGCTTCTTGTCGGTTTTCTTTTTCGCATCTTCGGCAGCTATCATCTGTTCGTATGCCTTTATTTGGGCTTTTACATTTTCTTGGGAAAGTCTATTTGATTCTTGAAATGTGTCTACAGAATAAGCCGCTTCTATCGACTTTTCAAGCTTCTTATATGCCTTATCCAGATTTTCAACTTTTTTTATTTCCCTCTGTATTTGACGCTCCTTCTTTTTGTCGCCAATATTAAAGAAAGATCCGATTGTTTTTGCCAAACCAGTAATACCTTGCAGGTATCCGCCAATATCAGCAGGATTAGCCATAACCCTTGCGACACCCGCCGCTGTATCTCCGACACCCGATAATATTTCTTGGAGAGAACCGATTGAATCAGCAGCTTTAGCATCCATCTCGCCAAAGACATTTTCCATTGAAGTAGCTACATCAGAGATAGTTTGTCCTACTTCATCGGCATATCTACCGATTAATAATAATACAGCTTGAAGTTTATCTTTTAATGTTTCGCCATATTTTATTTGCTTTATTAAGGCTTTTACAACTTCACCTTGACTTTTTACATTGTTATTTGCAATGTCCAATGCTTGCTGTGCAATCCTTAAATTTTCCTTAGCTAAATTAGCTTCTTTAGAATTAAGACCATATTTTTTAACCGCAACATCATATTGCTTTTGAGCAGAAAGAACATTATTTTCTGCTAATGTTTGCTGCTGTTTATATTGCTCTAAGGTTTTTGATTCATCTGTATATTCGGCTTCTAAATTCTTTTTTTCTTTTAAGTAGCCGATATACTCTTTTATATTAGGCAATAGATCCTTAAACGGATTTCTCTTCTCTATTTGTTCATCAATCTTTTGCATTTGGGAAGTTATCTCCTTTAATTCGGTTGGAGACAAATCCTTTAAAGATTCTTTCAGCGAAATCAATTTAGCTTTCATCTGCTCTAATACGGAAGAAGATACTCTATCAAGATCTTCAAACATCGTAATATAAAGATCGCTCTCTTTAAATTCAGCAAAAGACTGCTTATCTAATTTCTGCCTTGTTTCTTTCTGTATGTTCTTTTTAATCTGTTCCTTCTGAGGTTTTGTAAATTCAGAAGGGATTTCCACTATCTTCTTCTGCGCTTCAAGTTCAATCTTGATACGCTCCGACATAGATTTTTTCAGATATTGAGAATAATCCTTTAATCGTTCTTGCAAGGATGCTTTTTCTGCGGCAGTTATTTTATCCGATGCTTCGTTGTATGCTTTTAATTGCTCCTCGCTCAATGCCTTTATATCAGGATAGAGAGATTTCAGTTTTGCCTTAATATCATCAAGCGTAAATGTATCAATTCCAAATAACTGGCTAATTAAATCTTTATCAAGACCTAACTTCCCTAATTCAACAGTTAATTCATAACCAGTGAAAAGCCCCTCTATTTCTTTTCTTGTCCTTTCTACATCTTTAGCTCTCACGTCTATTTCCACATCACCTTTTAAGTCAGCAATTGCTTTTTCAAGCGTCAAGCGCATTTTGGGAGAAACAGAAGACATAAGCGATTCTAACCCTGCTATAATTCCGCTTGGATCAAAATTCATCGTTGTAATCAAATTCCCTAATCCAGCTTCTTTAAAAGGATCCGTATAGTCTTTGCGAGTTTTCTCTAAAGCTTCGGCTTTACTATAATATTTTAGATTTTTCTGGTATTCTTGCCCAACTTTCTTTAAAAGATCTATTTGCTGTTGTAACGTTTTGTTTCTTTCATTTTCTCCTTTATTCGATTTAGGCATTTCGCCAAATGCTGACAATATCTGAGTAAGCTGCTTAACTCTCTCTTTATTGTATTTAAGAGCTTCTTCATTGGTCATCGAAGCATTTAATTGCTCTGTTGCTACATTTAATTTTTCTACATTAGATTTCGAGTCTTTCAGTTCGGCTTTTAGCTTATCAAAATAATCTTTAGTTCCTTGATCTGGTTTTATAATATCAAGTTCAAGCTTATGATCTTCTACATATTTTTTAAGTCGAGCTTGCATCCCTTGATATTGATTTATAATAGGTTTAGATGCTATTTCTACTCCAAATTTCACTGTAAACTCCTGAGATACAAATTTTCTTGTTTCCTCGTCAGCTATATTTATAGAATTAATATAATCTCTAAGAGTTTCTTGTGCCGCTTTTCTCCCCTCTTCTGTAGCAATATTATAAGTCTTCTTAAAATCCGTAGCAAGTTTCTTTATATCCTCTGACATTTCAGCTCTTGTTTTAGTCAATTTGCTTAAAGCTTTGTCATAATCATTGAAGTCAGAAGAATAAGGGCGCATTAATTCCCTCAAACCTCCACCACCAGTAGCAGCAGTTTTTCTACCGAGAACGTCTAACGCTTTTAATTTCTCAACGGCCGTTCCTGCGCTATTTTGTATTGCAATAATCTGCTGTCGGACATCAGGATCTAAATTTTTAGCTGTTTGAAGAAAAACATTAAGTTTTCCATTTGCATCAAGCCAAATATTACCCATACTATTAGCTTGTTTATTATATTCGGCTTGAAGTTCCGATAACTCTGCTGCCCTTTCAATCATTCCTGTACTAAACCAAGATTCTTGCCTCTTTGCTAACCAATTTAAATAATTAGTTTGTTCTAACTTCTTATTAAATTCCTCTTGTGCTTTAGTCAAATCTACAGTACCATCTTTCTGTGTAATAATACTATTATATACTGTCGGATGATTAATTCTCAATTCTTCTAACAAGGCATTTCGTTTTGCCGAAGATTCGTTGTTCTCTTTTTGAGCATCTGTGTATTCTTTAGTCCCTTCTTTAAACTGCTGCATTGCAGAAGCAGATTCTTTTATTTTTGCATTATATTCCTTAATTTTAGATGAGATAGAATCTATTTCATTCTTTTGTCTTGCTAAAGAATTTGTCAATATGTCATATTTAGCTTTTGCTTCTTCAACCTTACTGTTGTATTCTGTAGCTGCATATATTGCCGTAGCAATACCAGTTGCCAAAAGTAAGTAAGGATTGCCTTTTGCAAAAGATAATAAATTCTTAAGTCCTGTAACTGTTCCTCCAATAGCCTTATTAGCTCTTCCTGAATTAGCGATTATTTCTCCTTGCGATGCCGCGAAAGCCTTATTTGCGATGGTAGCTAAAACTATTTTTCCAGTATATAAAACGAACCCAGTTGCTACGGATTTTAATAAAACCGCAAAAACTTCCCAATTCTCTACAATGCCTCGAGCAATCGCAATCAAATCTTTTAAAACTCCATCATTAGCTTTTCCGATTTCATTAAACATAACATCGAAGCTATCTTGAAGGTTGGAAATTTGACCTTGCAAAGTTTCAGCTTGTATTTCTTGCATATTATAGAAGATTCCTCCGGCAGAAGTTATCCTCTTAAACACTTCTTCGACATCCTCAAAGGCAACCATTCTATTAGATACCATATCGAAGACTTCTCCAACAGATACCATTCGTCCTTCTAATTCAGTGAAATATGTTGCCAATTCACCTAATATATTAATACCAGCTTCACTAAACTGTCTTAATTCCGTTCCTCGTAGATAATTAGCTGCCTTAACCTGACCAAAGGCTAAAATCAAGCGATCCATTTCAACACCCAAGCCGCTTGATATATCAGCAAGCATTTTTGTTGTATCGTACAGTTTTTCTGTTTCGATACGATATGCTGCTAATTGTTTTGTATATGTAACTAATTCCTTAACTCTATAAGGAGATCTAACAGCCAATTCAACAACTTGATTAAACAATTGGTCAGCTTGGTCTTTGTTTTGAAGAATAGCTTGTAATGCGCTGTTCTGTAATTCAAATTCCCCTCGCACCTGTACTAATTTACCAATATATCCTTCAATTGCGGCCATACTGAAAAGAAGACCTAATTTACTCTCTAATTGCGCAGAAGTATCGAGTACACGGCTTTGATTTTTCTTCAAATTGTTCATGCTATTTGCTGTAGCATCATTAACTGCATTTAACCTTTGAGTTTCAGCAGTTATTCTCTGTAATTGAGTCGTATAACTTCTGCCAGTAGCATTTAACTGTTCTTGGGCACTTCTTAATTTTGCTAATTTGTTAATACGTTGGGCAATAGTTCCCTCAGATGCAGCCATAGCTCTATTGTAAGCTTGCATGGCTTGTGCAGCTTGCTGATCTGATTTTCTATTTTGTTCTCTATTGAGCTTTTCTTGTGCTTTAGCTAATTTCTCTGCTTCTGCCGCAGCCTTCTCTTCGGCTTGCGCCATTTTATAAGCCTTCTCAAAAGCAGCGTCCATCATCTTCTGTTGCTGTTGTAAGGCCGAACTTCCTGTTTTAAATGAAGAATTTAATTGGTCTAATGCAATAGAAGTATTACCGATTGTCTTTTTATAATTTTCCCAAGAAGCGGCTGTAGCAAGAATGCTTCTTTTCTCTTGCTCTAAAATAGCTAATTCAGCTTGAATTTGAGGAGTAAGTGATTTCCCTGCTGAGGCTTCTTTCATTGTAGAACCACTAATAAATCCGCCCCCCTTATTCTTCAAATTGGCAATTTGAGAATCCAATTTAGATACTGCCGAAGTTGAATCATTTAACAAGGTTTTAAGCGATTCTATTTTTTTATTGATAACATCGACGGGAGATTGGGATACTCTATTTAGTTGCTCTGCCACATTAGCCACGCTCTTAGCTACTTTCTCTGTGCCAGATGTGTCAAGCTTAGGCATTAAATCTTTAATGCCTTTATTTGTTGTTTTTAATTGTTGTAATAATGGGTTAAGCCCATCTGCCATTTCTTGAAAAGCCGACTTCATTAGCTTTTTAGTATTCTCACTCGTTTTAGCTAATGTCTCTATTTTCTTATCTGTTTGATCCAGTTGCTTTAATACATTTTCTGGTATCTCTAAAATATATCCTTCTGCCATCGTTTTTACTGTTCTTTAAATAATGGGAATCCTAAATCACTTAATAAGTCTTCTGCGGAATTGATTACAGTTACATTGTCCTCGCTTTTATTTTCAGGTAAATAAACAACTTGCGTTGAATCATGGGACGCTAAAGCTATTTGAGCCATACTCATTTTCCACATGTATTCGTCTATGGTCACAGAAGGATAAGCTTTAAGAAAATCAAACATCTGTCCATAGCTTGTCCTGGCTACTATTATTTTTGTTCGTTCATCCTTGTCTTCCTCTGTAGAGCCATCTCCTTGAATATCTGAGTCGAGTTGATAATGTAAAAAAAAACATCCACATTTATCAAATTCAGTATTTCAAACAACAACTGTCCCCATTCCTTTTCATCACATTCCCAAAAAAGGGTTTCGTATACTTTTTTATATGTTACTTCATCTTCAATATCTTCTTTCTTGTTAAGAATAGCCAATGTAATAATCCTACAAACAGAAGGTAAATTAGACGCTAATCCTTTTAACACATCACTATACGATGCTTTTTCTGCTTTACTTATTTTAACTGCTTCTTCTGCAATCATCCACATTACGGCAGGCTTCAAAGACTTTATAGCAAACTCTGTTTTTGACAGCTTAACTAAAGTTGGGCTATCTGTCATAATTTGCGCTAAACGCTCCATTGCTTCATCAGAAACAGGTTCGTTGATTGATTTTCTTTTTATATTTTCTTTCATGTTATTACTTATGAAATAGGGGGAAGGAGTTTAATTCTCCCACCCCCCCTATATAGTTAGATGATATTACTTTTTCTCGCTCTTGTTTTAGGAGACAATAAAATAGCGTCTTCTCCGTTCAGGATATTTAGGGAATTAGCCGGAGTTACCGATTCCCTCGTTACCCCCCCACAGTTGTAGGAATAGTATAATTGTAGTCGATCATAAATGGAGTCATAACTTTGCCAGAACCGTTGGTCATCTCCAACAAAGATCCTGTACCAGCTAATGCAATTCGTCCAATAGAGGTACTTAAAGAGTCAATTGTTACAGTTGGGCTCATCTGAACTTTAGGCAGAATACATGCAATGTATTTCCCATCTGTACCCTGAAATACCAAAGCAAATTCAGCATATTTAGTAACATATCCACTTGGGGCGTATACCTTTTTATTATCTGTATTTACTGTAAATCCTAAAAGATCTTTCAATAAGTCGGGCTGCAAATCGGCAATTTCTGTAGCTACAGAATACTGTCCAGCTTGAATATTGTTAATAATTGGTGCAGAAGACAATTCATTCTCTACTGGGTTCTCGGTGTTTTCCTCCTGTGTAATAGAGGTTGAGTCCCGGATAATTTCCTCACATTGATATACATTTTTTCCTTTTGTCGTTTCGTCTGTAAAAGGAGTAATAAAAATGTATTTCGGGTTAAAAACCTTCTTCGATTTTGCGGATGTTTTTACAACTGTTGTTGCCATAATTTTTATTATTTAAGCGGTTAAAATTTGAATTTCTACAATATTATAATGTAATTTAGCAGTGGAATCATAGCCTGAACGCGTACCTCTCCTGATTAATTGATAAGCAGGATTTTCATTTGAAAAAAGTATTTCATTCAAGGTAGTTTCCATTTTAGAGAGTATGGGAACGTTTTTTGCGCCAGAGGACATTGGCTTGGCATATAACCAAATTGCTATTGTGCCAAAACCATAAGCCGACAAGTCGCGTATCAAATAAGAACAATCAACCAAAAGTAAATCTTTCCACGAGTCTTTTATAACTGGCGGCAATGTATCAAAGAAAACATTTGCTGAAACCTTATTCCCCAACAAGGAATCAAGGTAAGCTTCTATATTTGATATGTTTAACTTATTTTTATCCATTCCCTATTGTCTTTACTTTTGAACCTTTTATCTTCGACGATAATAATGAAATATCATCTCCAATCATAAAGATCACTTTATATTTTCTTTTTAAAGGAGATTCGCCTGCCTCTAATATTCCCCCATAGAACAAAGCAACAGCAACTACTAATCGCATCCCTTTAGATGGTGGATTATATTTAGAGAAAAACTCCTCAATTGACTGTCTTCCTGTTATGTAACGCCCATTAACTTTTACACCCTTATCCGTAGCTAAACGATCTAAAAATCTTGTTGTTTGCGGATATATTTTTCCGTTATAAAAGACTGCGCTACCGTAACTATCATGGAGGTTTTGAGTTTCGTTTTTACTATAATCCGCTTCTTCAAAAGCCTGATGTATCAACTTATCTCCATCGGAAGCCAGTTTCATGGCTAATTGATGTACATAATTAGAAGAAACCTTCATTATTCTTCCTGTGTATAAGTTGTTATGTAAACCGAAACATCCCCTAATTGAGTTGGGAATAAACCAATTACTCGACCTTCGACTGACATTCCAAACATTTCCCCTCTGAATAGCATTCCTTTTTTTATCGTAATGCCTTGTTTTTTATCAAAAGGATAATATACTTCAAAAGCATTTGAGATGATAGTATTATCACTTTTCTTTGCTTCTTGTATATCACATTTGGTTTCTAATACCAAGATTTCCTCTTCGACTCTTTCCGTCAACGGCTTAGTCATATCTATGTCGTATGTATAGAAAGAACCATTGAAAGGATATTCTTGTATTAAGTCTCTGTCAATAATCATTAGTCATATTCATTAATCCATTGTACACTCAAGTTTGATAGCTCTGATAATTTAGGATCGTCCCATTTCTTATATAACCCAATTAAAATATTATAGACTTCTTTCTTTGTATCATAACGCTGGCTCCCAATCGTTTTCGTAAATGCGCCATGCTGTTGAGTTGAACTCGCAGTATAATTAGGGGCTGTATAAATCACGAACAATAAATCAGCAAGACAAAGATCTTTTTGTTTTTCTGTCAAAGATTTATAATCTGTAACGTCGATAACTTCTCTTTCTATTGCGATACGGGTTAAGACTGCCCTGTCAAAGACGAAGGCAGTCAAACCAGAAAGATATTCTATAACATCGAATTGCGTCATGAGTTTGCAGATGTAGTATCAACAATAACGTGATATGGGAACTCGTTCAATGACGGAACGGCCGACATAATCAAATCGGTATGCCATTCTTTATACATTCCATTAGGTACAGTTGTATTTACCAATGTATAAATACCACCTTCCATCTGAGCGAATGATTTAGTAATGGAATTATTACCGTATTTTTCAAACATTACTACGTCCAAAATATCAGTATACTGAATTTCCCCAGCAAATCCCGCAGGGCGTAGAACAGCAGCTTTCGAATCCCATCCATTAACGAACTTACCAGTCATATTATCCCAACTGATGTCCTTTTGTTTTTCAACAACAATCTCAATTGGAGACAAATCGGGATAATTAGCATAAACAACACTGTTGAAGATTTCCTCAGTAACAGGCATTGAGTCCAAGAAAACCTTATCATTTAGCGTATAGTATTGTTTCACCAGCTCGCGAACTTCTTTGTTCTTCAAAACGACATCCATATACATCTTATACGGAATCTGCCATTTCATTGGGCCATTATAACCTTTTGTATCGCGGAAGTCAACCTCAATAGTACGCATTTGACTAAGTAGATTACAATCTGCGGCAGTCCAAACCTTAGCACCTGCTTTCTTGAAGTTTTCTGATGGGATTTCTGCTTTCTGCAAAGCGCCCTTCATTCCACGTCCAAAACTATAAGAACACTGACCCTTTGAAATAAGCTGTGCGCCCAAATTAGTTAAGGTCTGGTCAGCAGCGTCGATCTGCATCTGAACATCGTCCATCCACTCGCTAATCAAGAAAGCGTCATTCCCGAATTGAGCAAAAAGACGTTCTTTGTATTCACGCTGCGGAGCAGTTTCTACAATACCAGGAGCAATAAAATCAGGTATAGTAGCAGAATACCAAGAAATTCCCTTGTAATCCAAAGGTACAGAATCGCCAAGAGGCGCACGCATATCCATCATTGGAGTTGCGGTTCTGTCCTTAGCCTGTACTGTAAAGGTTGCAGTACCATCAGCCGCTACAGGGGTAGCATTGCTGGCTTTCGTAAATTGGGTTTTCCACCATCCGTAATTCGTGCGAAGCAAATCCGATTCGTCAATCAAAGAGCGCAAAAAACGCACATCGGAATCAGTCCACAAACGAGCATATCTATTATTATTAAAATCAAACTTTGGCATTTTCTATTTCCTTTCTTTTAAAGTTCAAACCATCCGGTTACTAATGATTTATTTCTCGCGGCAAGTACTGTTTTAGGCATTGGAGACATTCGGTCAATATAAGCAATACCATGAAGCACGGGAGTCATAAAATATCTCGCTCCGTCAAAGTCTGAGTCGCCTGTAGAAGGTTCATAAAGAAAATCGTAATCCGCAGGACACATTGCATTCGGATTTGTAACCATAGGTTTTTTGCTGTTTCCGACTTCGGCAGCTTCAACAAGGACATCACCTGCCTTTAACGTAGTCAACGTTGCAGAAAGAGTAAGTTTCCATACATCTTCTTGTGTATCAACTGTTGCCTCAACTTTTGTTACAGTTACAGCAGTACCAGTACCATCAAGAGTGGCGGGGGCTTTCATAATAATGTCACCAACAAAAGGAATGTGCTTATAACCATCTCTTACTATATAAATTTCGGTATCAGTACCATTGGTTGTATTTTTAGCGACAACATAGGTCTTCAAAATATAACCTGTAGCACCCTTTTCATCGTCGTTATAGCGATATTCAATCAAATCGCCTGCATACATTTTGGCTGTTCCCTTAAACGGATTCATAATTTTACATCCGAAAGTAGGGAATACAAGTTCATTCTTGTTGCCTTGCAGCTTAACAAAAACGTATCTTGCGCCACCAATTTCACCTCTTCGTTGAAGAAGAGTCTTTCCTAAAAAGACACCTGCATCGGTAGAATACATATTTTCTCTTTTTTTTAATTTAAAACTTCTTTTTTACGTTCTCTCATTTTCTTAATATCATCCCACGTATCGGTTGCGGCTGCACTTGGGGTTTCCAAAGATTGTGGGGACATTGAAGTCGTGAAATTAGCCTGAGATTGATTGTAAATTTTCACATAAGAGTCAAGTTTTGCGTCTACGTCGAATTCTTCTGTGATATTAATCTCTTGAATGAAATCATTAATCCATGAATCGTTTTTAACGCCTTTAGTTTTTAATTTGCCTTTCAAATCTTGTTTCTTCTGAGAAATAACTTTCTCTCTCTTTTCAGCTTGCAATTCCTGTTCCAACTGTGCGAGTCTTTTTTCAAGTTCGCTTGTTCCTTCCGCAGGTTTCTGTGTAGTCTGCTGTGCGGCAGGTGATGTAGTTTGAGACTTGTAAGACTGTACGAAATCCGAATAATCTTTTTCCATGTTGCCATTTGCAGTTTTGAACAACGGCAATGCTTTTGACATAAAATCAGTCAATTCGGTTTCTTCTGTTGCTAATAATGGGGTTAGGGTTTCTAACATCTCATTAATACTTCTCTCTGTTAAACGTAGGGTTTTCCCACCTTCTGTCAGAGCACCTTTGAGGTTTTCAAAGGCTTGCTGTTTGGTAAATTTCATACTTCGTGATATTTTAATTTGCATACAAATTAAAGCTATATATTCAATAATACAGATAAATATAGGGCTAAATCTTATCACTGGTGATAATATTTATTCATTAGTCCAAAATATTCGCAAATTTCTATAGTATTTTTGCATGTATATGGAAACAACAGACAAAGATAAAGAATCAAAGACCAAAATAATTAAGCCACAACCAGGCTTTCAAGAAAAGTTTGTGTGCTCGAACGTGGATGTAGTGTTCGGGGGCGGCACGTTAAACTGCGGAAAAAGCTTTGCTGCCATCTTATCAGTCGCAGAGCCAAGTTTAGACCCTTCTTTTCGTGCATGTTTTACTCGTAGAACATTTGGTGAGTTGAACATGGGTGGCGGACTTGTAGATGATTTTGAATCAGCATTCGGTAATGGAGCGCAAGTTAGAAAAACAAATCCTCCAAGAGTAACATTCCCATCGGGGTCTTTTGTTGAAATGCGTCAAATCAATGATGAAAACATCAAAAAGATAACGGAGCAATGGAAAGGTGCGCAGTTTGATCTTATATATATGGACGAGTTGACCTCTTATCAATTCTCTACCTTCAAATATCTTCTGACCCGAAATAGAGGTAAAGGTTCTTGGACGGGTAAGTTTAGAGGCACTACGAACCCGAAAAAAGATTCTTGGATTAGAAAATTCCTTGATTGGTATATTAGTCCAGAAGGGCAGATTATTCCTGAACGAGATGGTGTAGTTAGATATTTCTATATTGCCGGAGATACCATAGACGATGTTATTTGGGGAGATACCAAAAAAGAAGTATACCAGAAATGCAAATTAGACATTGACAAGAAAATAAAAGCAGTAGGAGGTACTATTTCCTACGAGAACTTCATAAAGTCCTTTACATTTTATTTAGGTAGAATGTCCGAGAATAAAGCCATTCTCGATGGCAACATGGACTACGTAGGTTCTGTTGCTGCATCAGGAGGTAGAATGGCTCAACAATTGTTGGAAGGTAACTGGAATGTTGACTTAGAGGATGAATCAGATACTCCTATACCGTCCCATGTTGCAAGAAGTACATTTATGAATGACCCTCAAAGAAATGGAGACAGATGGATTACTTGCGACTTGGCAGACTTTGGAACGGATAATATGGTTGCTTTGGCTTGGGATGGATTTCATATAATGGATGCTCTAATCTTGGGCAAAACTACGCCGCGAATGAATGCGGATAAGCTTTCTTTATTTGCAGCAAAGTGGGATGTAGCAGATTGCCATATAATATATGATGGTATCAATGGACGTTACCTTTCTGATTATATTCCAGATGCGATTGCATTTCTTTCTTTTAAAGCACCAAGGGGAATGTATGGGCGTTCCGCAAGAAGCCTAAAAGACGAATGCTATTTGCGACTCAAATACATTATTAATAATAGGTATTTGTCTTGGGAAGAAGAAGTCTTACAAAGAAGATATACGCATAATAAGATGAAAGATGAAATCACTATTGGCGTTGAATTTGTAGAAGAATGTACTGTTGTTCGGTTCAAAACAGAAGCAAGCGGGAAACATAGATTGGCCACAAAGAAAGAGATGAATCAAATGTTGGGAAAGGGACGTTCTATGGACTTATTAGACCCATGTGCTATGCGAATGTATCCTGTTTTGGAATATCAATATGGCGATGAACTTATCGAGACAGCAGTCGATTTTGAAGAAAGAGAGAAGCAATATATTCCCAAAGACAATATATATAGAGATGATTTTTGGGCTTAATTCATTGTAATTCAATTATTTTTATTAACTTTGCAATATAAAAAAGTAACATGGATACCAACGACTTTAAAAAAATAACTACCGATGCTAAAAACTTGGGACATGATGTCTCGATGCAGGATATTGCATATGTGTTTCTCTGCGAAAGTTATGAAAACGCAGAGATTGCATATAAAGTGCTATTCGGGAAAGAGTCCATAGATGCGGAGGTGAATAAATATAAGAAATCAAAAAAGATTGTTTTTTTAACAGATTATATAAAAAGCAATTATATTAAGCCTTCTAAGAAAGCAGAAGTTGAATTTTCGACAGAAGAAGATATGGATCTTTCTTTTGAGGAAAACAAGAGCAAGATGATCTCTCTCTTAAATAAGATTGAGGAGTTAGTTGCTTCTGGCGATATGTCTGCGAAAGACGCTGTTAAATTAGAGGCTGAAATTAGAACCAAACTGAATGATAAATTCTCTGTTGATGATCAATCGGAGCAAAGTAATGTTATCGTCGTTGAACCAAAATTTAATCTTATTTGTCCGCATACTAACAGGGAGTGCTATGTAAATAGCAAAGAGCAAGTAATGAAAAGATATAATCTAATCGAGAAGGAATAAAATGGCAGAAGACAGAACAAAAATAGATTATTTGATTGCTAATCCGCAATTGTTATTACAGAAAAAGCCTTTCTTTAGAGGATTGCAGATAAATGCGCGCTATAACCCTCAAAACGTAGACTTGAATCAAACTATACAAGCAGACACTCCGAGGGTGAAGAAAATGGTTATTTCACAAGATGAATACCTTCAAGAATTAAACCCCTACTGCCATAAAGTCTTATTTGATGACAACGTGCCAAGTATTACAATGAAGCTTTCAAAAGAACAAGGTGGAGGCTGGGCTACTATCGAATACAAAAAGATGGCAATCTCTTTTCAAGAAAATATAAAGAACAAGCAAGTATTGCATCTTTGCGGTAATCCTCTGAATTTCACATTGATGGAAACTAATCCTACAACCAAACAGAGCGAAGACTTTATTACCTTTAAGCAGTATTGGGATTTAAGAAACCAAGATGGCATGAAAACAAAAATGGTTGATGCTCAAAAGTCGGTTGGAGATGCAGGACTTCTATATTATTTCGATAGGAAGGGAGAGATCAAATCGCGATTGTTATCCTACATGGATGGATATGTTCTCTGCCCACATAATGATGATAATGGTGATAGACTATTAGAAAGCGTTTATTACAAAAAGGATGACATAGAATATATTGATTCTTATGATGATAGATATATGTATCGTCACATGAATGATGGAAGTGGTGCGGATGAAAACGGCTGGAAATTAATATTTAAGAACGAACATGGATTTAGCGAAATCCCTCTGATTACTAAAAGAGGTAAAGTCGCTTGGGATGATGCTCAAAGCTCAATTGAAGCCTATGAAGTGTTATATAACATATTCTTAGTGATTCAGAAACGACATGGATGGGGTATATTATACATCAAAGGGCGTTTTGATAATGATGGTAGAAAGATTGCTGGTTCTGTTATCTTGAATGACAGAAGTGATGATGCTAATAGTGATGCTAAATTCCTTACTCCGCCAACCCCGGAAGGAACTATTGAAACGCTGAATCTCTTAGAGGAAACAATACAGAAAGGGTCAAAAACGACATTTATTCTTCCGAAAGATATAAAAATGTCAGGAGATATTTCTGGTATTGCCATTATGCTTACTCAATCACTGGATATAGAGAATGCTCTTCAAGGCGTTATTGAATGGCAGAATGTAGCTGATAAAATGTGCCGTTTATTCAAAGAGGGATTAGCTAAGGAATTGGTGAATAAAGACATTCAACCAACTGCTATTACAGACTTCAATAATATTAAGATTAATGCCAAATTCAAAGTATGGAGACCTCAATCTGATACAGACTTTGCACAAATGTTGGTTACTTTAAAATCTAATGGATTATTGTCAGAGGAAAGCGGCATTGAATTAAGCCCAGTGTCTTCTCCAGATGAAAAAGCAAGAAGACAGAAAGAAAAAGATTTAGAGAAGAATTTAGAGATAGAAAAAGAAACTATAATTAACAATTCTAATAATACTAACAATATTAAGGAGGAAGAAAATGTATAACGACGTAATAAAACAAGTTTTAGAGATTCCAGAAAGCCCCGAACATTTTACTTTATCTGATCGGAATCCATTTTATGTATTTCCACAAAAGAAAGATGATACCGCACCTGATGTTTTTAATATTCAGGCTGAATGTTCTGAGGCAAGAGCAAGTAGTGCATCCGTGAATATTCCTTTAGTTTGTAATCAGTGGAATGTTATTCTTCTGCAAGGCATACATTTAACCGCAGATTTAAAAACTAAGTATAAATTATTTGCAGGGGTAAACTATTCTTACGAGCCATGAAAATCGGAGTTGGAATAGGATTATCGTATCCTAAATATACTACATTTGTAAATAGGGGGGGGCAAACTTCTCCTTTTCACCCTTCCCTTGTGGGTTATTGGAACTTTAAAGGTAAGAGAAATTTTGATAAAGATAGGAATACTATCAAGGGAATAAAAGGTGAATTATTGACCGCGTATAACTTCGGTTGGAGCTTAGGCAGTGGTTATGGGTTATTTAAGGAGAATTATTTGAATTATTTAAATAATTCTAAGAACCCTGAAGACATTATAATAACAGATTCTTCAATAACCAGACTAAAAGGTGAAGGAAAAATATCCTTTTGGGTTACAGGGGAAAAACTTCCCATAGGTATAACAGTTATTCCTTCCTATAAAATCAATGTTACAGGAGAATGGGAAACTCCTCCTACATTTACTTATTATGATGGGGATAACGCATCTATATCACATACAATTACTTTAACTCACGGCATTAACATCATCCCTGAGATAACAATAAATGTAATAACATCAATATCATTCACTATATATAGTTTTAGTACTTTTCAAAATGGAGATGTCACTATTGAACAAATTCCAGAGTATGAAGGAGCAATTGTAACAGATGGTATAGATGATTATCTGAAACTTGATAAAGTTGGATATAAGGTGGGTACTATAATTATAAAATTTAAACCTATTAATATAAAACCCAATATTGTTAATTCTATATTAAATATTCATACAGATGAAGTAGATTTACAATATCATACTTCTGGTGTACTTTACAACAATTTTACAAAATATAAAAATTATGGAGAATATGGTGTTGGAACATTTAATATAGATAAATACGCTGCAACTCCTCTTACATTAGGTTGTAAATTAAGTAATGCAGGTCGTCCATTTGAATATAGTAATGTAGCTATATATTCTGTTGCCATATATCAAAATGCTCTCACCGCTGAAGAAATTCAGAAAGAGATAAATGTTATGGAATATGGCACTCCAAATCCAGTGTTCGCATTGAACTTTGATAACTTTGCCTATAAAGCCGTTGATTATCCAGATTTTGCTACTGGCAAAGTTACAACAAATAAAATTGTTGTAGATAGCACAACTGAAACCTTTACTGGGGCTATTGCATTAGCTAAAGACCCAGAAGCTACAACTGGTGATCCAATTGAAGTATCGGCTTATAAATTAAAAGTTACTGGGATTGATGCTTATAATAATCCTGATGGAATTTGGGGAATAGCATTAATGCCAGCTAAAATTAATGATGAAAATACAGGTAATTGGGACTCTCCTATTCCAATATATAAAGATGGTGTCTATGATATACCTGCTATATTAAAAGAAGATCGTGTATATAATATGGGAATAGTATCTCAAACAGTCATCAATAAACCTATTGAGATAGAAGTTCTCTACGATAAGAATGTCACAAAGAGCCTTCCGGAGAACAAACAAATATTCCATTAAAGTTAATAAGAAAATTATGAAATTTGCAATACTAACAAAAGAGTGGCTAAACAACAAAGGTGTTGTTATACAGCCAGAGTGGAGACATAATATAGCTAAAACTGAATATATTCTGCATCAAGAGATGATTAGTCCTTTGTTGAATGATACAGATAATATTACTTTTTATGAGTATGATAATACTGAGTTTATTAATATAATCAATAGCCCTTCTTGGGTATTGCCAGAAAGGGAAGAAATACTCCGCAGTTCGCGTAGAAGGTAATTTTAATCATTACAAAAAGAAGATAGCCATGCCCCAATAAGGAACATGGCTACTTTTTTTCTGCAAAGACTTTGCAATTAACACTTCAATTGTTATCTTTGCGATTAAAACCATACAATCTATGGCAAAAGTAACTAATTTTTCTGAATCTGCAAGCGATAGCCTGCAAATTTCAGCGTCAGCCAACGAAAAGGCATTTTAACAAAAAGAAGTTCAAACAGTGAAATCGAATTGTATTTCCGAAAAGTCTTAGAACTCAGCAAGTCCGATAACGAATTTCCCGTCAATCTTGAAGAGGTGTGGATGCTGGTATATCCAAGAAAAGATCACGCTGTTAGAGAATTAGCAGAAGGAGGTCAGTTTATGGAAGGTGTTGATTATCAAGTTTTCCTCAAAAATGGGGAAAACCCTAAAGGAGGAAGACCTACAAATGAGTACAAGCTTACCGTTCCCTGCATGGAATTCTTCATTGCAAGAAAAGTCCGCCCAGTATTTGAAGTTTATCGCAAAGTGTTCCACAAAGTAGCAAACGCTTCTACTTCTACATCCGATGTAGTTTTGTGGATTAATGCAGTTTCCGACTCTTTGAATCTGAACAAGCAGTCTAAACTCTTATTATTCAAGAAATGGGGAGATAGTAGAGATTTGCCAACTCCTGATTATGTAGATTCCACGGATATTCTCTTATCGGCAACTGAGCTTTTAAAGCGCAATGGACTTAATATCAGCGCAAGGGTATTCAATGTCGCCATGATAGAAAAAGGCTTTTTGGAAAAGTGTACTCGTCCTTCAAGCAAAGGACAGAAAGTTTTCAATCACCTAACTGCTAAAGGTCTTGCCTACGGAGAAAATCAAGTTTCGCCAAACAATCCAAAAGAGACACAACCATTGTATTATGAAGGCAAGTTTAGTCAACTACTCACGGAAGTAGGTTTGCGATAAAAAAAAAGTTGATTATATGATTGGATATTGTTTTGAATTGATTATCTTTGCAGTACAAATATAATATGTAGAAGCCGAAAGTCAGCCAGGAACTCTCAAATGGGAGCTTTCTGGCTTATTTTATATTCCGAAGTATCTTTTTAGTTCACTTTTTCAATCTTTTCTTTATCAGTTCATAACAAATTTCTATATTTGTATTATAAATAAAAAAACGTTTTTAAATGGACTGGACAACTATATTAAATTATATTATCGGAGGGGGTGGATTGCTAACGTTCGCGCTTTCTGCATATAAAGCAAGGCCAGAAAAAGTTTCTTTCGAAATAAAAAATCTTAGAGAGTTAGTCGAAGAAATAAAGACTAATGCAAAAGAAGAAAAAATAGAATATAAAGAAATGATGTCTAAATTAGAGCGGAAAGTAGACGAATTAGAGCTTAAAGATGAAATAAAATCAAGGGCTATAGCTCAATACTTAAGATGCTCTTATACTCCAACAGATAAAGAATGTCCAGTCGCAGTTTTTATTAATCGTTCTGAGGATATTATAAAACGTAAGACAAAAGAACTAAAAGATAAAAGAGAAGCAAATGAGCAATAACATTTTACTGACAGTATACACTTATGTAGATGGAGTTTCTGATACTCCGTTTCCTAATGCGGAAAATCCGTTAAAAATCAAATATACTTATAATGCTCAACGAATGGGGAGCAGTTCTTTAACGGCTACTGCAATGTATCCGACTTGCCTTGATGATCTATGGGTGAGTGGGAAACAATACGTAGATTTCAAGGGGGAACGATATTTCATTGTAAAAACGCCATCTTCCTCAAAGAGCAACGATGATGTTAGATACAAACATGAATTAGAATTCTTATCCGGCAGAAGCGTATTGGATAATGTGTATGTGTATGATGTAGTTACTGGTGATGCCGGAAATACAGATCGTTATGTAAGCAATAGCACAAAAGTTCTTTTTTATGGCGACATTCAGGAATTTGTAGCAAGACTTAACTTCTCTCTTGAATATAGTAATTTAGCATATCGCATTGTCATAGATGAAGGTATTACTTCCGAAGCAAAACAAGTTTCTTTAGAAAATATGTTCTTTAGCAATGCTTTGCAGGAAATATTCAATATCTTTGAATTGCCTTTCTACTTCGTCGGAACGACAATTCATGTTGGATTCACGAATAATGCAATCACGCATACATTCAAATACGGAAAAGATTTTGAACTTTTGTCTGTAAGCAAAACTAATGCTAACTACAAAATAACTAATAGAGTAACGGGTACAGGTAGTTCCGATAATATTCAATTCTATTATCCGAATCCGAGCAACGATAGAAAGGCGATAGAAGAAGCAGGGGGTACATGGATTACTCCTTCACAGGTATTAATGCCGCCAATATATAGGCAGACTAATGGAGCAGAGCGTTTTTATAATGCCTTAAATAACAAATATACTAATCCCGATACAGGAGATTATTATACCTTTGAAAATCTTTATCTACCGACAAACCCAAAAGAGCAAATAGTCGATTTTTCTTATATCAAGCCAAGTATAAAAAATGCCTTAAACAAAGCTGGTGTAAGAATGGATATGATTAAAGCAATCGCCTTTGATCAGAACGACGATGATTCAATAAACAAAGACACTGGTGAATATGTTCACTCTTACTTTTATGTTAAACTAAATAAGTTTGATGGAGACTTTGGTTTTAACTTATTTGATCAAGCTTTAGTCGGCAGTGATGCAACCATCTCGATGACAAGTGGAGCTTGTGGGGCTTGTAATTTCCAAATTGGAGTAACAGAAATTACACAAGACGGGAAACAAGTATTCAGGAATCCTGTTCAGGTTGATAATCGAGGAGACATTGTTCCAGGTGATTATGCGCAAAAGGTTAATGTAAACAACCTGCAACCACAGCAGCAAAATACAATGACCAATGAAGTGTGGATTGCCCTCAAAAAGGATAATACTACATTTGGTATTGTAATGCCTAATGCAGGTAATAATATAAAACCAAGTGCTGGAGATAGCTTTGTCTTTTTAAACATTGATATGCCACAAGCATATATAACGAAGGCTGAAAAGGAATTAGAAGAAGCTATCATTAAATATATGGCAAATAATAATAGAGAAAAGTTTACCTTCTCTATTAAATTGAGTCGTATTTTTTTAGCCGAAAATCCGAGCATTGGAAATCTGTTAAACGAGAATGCGCGTATAGATTTAGAATATAATGGGCAGTTCCATCAATTGTATGTTTCTAACTATACACTGAAGGTTGATGAAAACGTATTACCCGAAATTTCAATTCAGCTAACAGATACTCTGACCATTGGCAAGAATTCTCTTCAAACTGCTATTGATGGAGTAAAACAAGATATAATGAACTCTATCGGAAGTGTGGATTTCCTAAAACAAGGATTGAAATACTTTTTGAGAAAAGACACCAGTGATTACGCAAGAGACTTCATTACTTTTTTGCGAGGGTTAAAAGTTGGTTCTTATACCGAAGGAGGCAATAGCGGAGGAATTTTCGCTGTTGATGCAAATGGAAAAACTTATATAGAGACAGACATGTTGAAAGTACGTGCAAAAGCGTATTTTGAGACATTGGAAATAATCAATACGAATAGTATCGGAGGTAGACAGATAATCACTCCTGGCGGAAGTATAACCTGTAATAAAGTTGTTGAAGGAGATACTTATTATCGTTGCTATTTCGTAAACGATGCAGATAATACACCAATTGAAAATAGGTTTAAGGTAGATGATCAAGCTTTATCGCAAGACTTCAATATCAAGGAAGGTATTTATGAAAATGTATCAAATCATTATTATTGGAGAAAGGTTGTAGCTATCGGTGAAGATTATATTGATTTATCTAAGACGGATGCTGACGTAAGCAGTGATATTCCAAAGGCGGGAGATGTTATCTGTCAGTTAGGTAATAAGACCGACAAGACGCGTCAAAATGCCATTATATTCTCTGCTGTAGATTTTTATTCTCCAAGTATAACTTTATATGCTGGCATTGATAGCTATTCTTATGTGAACAAGGAATATGTTTCTTATGGTGTTGACAAGACAACGAATGAGGCATTCTTCTACGTCTATGGACGAATGTATGTAGGAGACAGAAATAAAACCTCTTATATGCAATATAGTGAAAAGGACGGTTTGCAAATTAAGGGGAAATTGCAAGTTGGGACAACTATTGGATCTGGGCAAACAGTAGAAGACGCGTTAGAGCAGACGAAGAATGATGCTATAGCTGGCGCAAAAGAGAATTTAGATGACTTTGCAACGATAGTCAATGGGAGTTTAAAAGATTTACAAGATCAAATAGACGGAGCTATTGAGACTTGGTTTTACGATCCAGTTCCGACGTTAACAAATCAACCTGCCGTAAATTGGACTACTGATAAAGATAAGAACGCCCATTTAGGAGACTTGTATTATGATAGTAATGGGAAAGCCTATAGATTTCAATTAACAGGTACAAAATATGAATGGAAAGTACTTACAGACAGTGATATTACTAAAGCTTTAGCAGATGCCAAGAAAGCGCAAGATACAGCCGATAGTAAACGGAAAATCTTTGTACGACAACCATTAGACGCTGAAACGTATGAAGTCGGGGATCTTTGGGTGAATGCGACTTTTGGTAGTACTTATTCTAATGATGTCCTTCGATGCAAAACAGCTAAAGCGGCAGGCACATCTTTTTCTATCAACCATTGGGAAAAGGCTTCTAAATATACTGATGATCAAGCAGCTTTAGAAGCACAAAGATTAGCTAAAGCGGCACAAGCAGATGTCGATCAAGCTAAGCGAGATATAAATGGATTAGATGGAGAAGTAGACGGATTGCGCAACTTCACAGATCAAGCTTTTAAAGACGGAGTAATTGATAGAAGCGAAGCTACTGCAATAGCCAAATATCTCAATAATATCGAAACTTCGCAGAAAGATGTAAGCCAAAGTTTCGCAAAAGTGTATAATAATCCTTTGTTATCAGGAATAGCTAAGACAAACCTTAACAATGCGAATATAGCCTTTAATACTTCTGCAACAGATTTGATTTCAACGATTAGATCAGCTATTGCAGACGGGATAACCACAAATTCGGAGAAAGCAGCAGTTGATGATAAATATTCAGTATTTAATACTAAATATGGAGATTACATAGCATATTTAAATGAGGCCAATAAGTTTATCCAAGATCAAATTAAAACTACAGCCGACAATGCCTTACAAAAAGCCGTTGATTTAAACTATCTCAAACAAGCTTTTAAAGAAGAGACTACGATCACTAATGGCGTCGTTCAAACTTCTATCTTAGCATTAGGATACACCGATGGCAGCTCTTATAAAATAATGAGTGGATCGAATGGTATATATGATTCTTCTAAAACAGGAGGAGGCATTGCGTCTTGGTGGGGTGGTTCAATGAAAGACCGCAATGATTACACTTCCGAGAATATGCCCTCTGATGTAGCCAAAGGACTTGTTCGATTTGATGGTACAGGATATTTCGCTAATGGCAATTTATGGTGGGATAATAATGGTAAGCTTCATGCAGATCCTTTATCCTTCTTTGTTGGTCCAGAAAACGTTGGTGATTTATTATCAATATTTCAAATTGTAAAATCTGGGACTTCCATAAATTATGTAGTTCCTCGCTATCCATTTCAAAAATTATCAATTTCAAGTTACTTGGAATTAGGCAGTGGCTATCGTATAAAGGTGGATGAAGCCAATAATGCGATATACGTTGAAAAAGACGGGGGGGGTATTGTCAACTTCTATGCGACTGGTGGTATTACCGCTTTAGGCGCCGGGACTAAATCCCCACAAACAATATTAGATGCTCTCCCCATTGATACTAATACATTAAGTAAAGAAGGTGGTAAATTAACAGTGATTGGCGGAGGAAGTGGCGGCAATACAGGGGCTATTTCTCTAAATGGACAGAGATACGATTCGGTAGATGGTGTTATTACTTTGCCTAATTTAGCCACACCTGGAGATATTACCACTGCTTTAAATGGATATGCAACTCAGGCATGGGTAACAGATAAAAATTATGCTACTCAATCTTGGGTAAACGGAAAGGGATATGTTACGGCTACTGCTTTAGCAACTATGGGTTTTGCTACACAAACATGGGTTAATAGTCAAGGATTTTTAAAATCTACCTCTCTTGATAACTATGTTACAAAAGATACAGTCCAAAATATTACTGGTGTTAAAACATTCTCTTCTGGATTAATAGCTACAGATATTGTGGCTAATAAATTCAAAACATTATCAGGTACTTCTTCGCAATTCCTCAAAGCCGACGGTTCAGT
>OLQZ01000102.1_pt1 | contig 43644 bp, 45 predicted proteins | sample 1643191 | NCBI WGS metagenome assembly OLQZ01 (sample SAMEA3136768, study PRJEB25190) | human gut metagenome | biome: human gut; feature: human-associated habitat; material: faeces | place: Austria | collected 2013
AATCATAGATACCGTAAGGGATTTTATTCTTTATTTAAAACTTTGCAACAGAACCCTTTGAACAGTTGAGACGAACTTATAGCTTTTGCGGGCGAGAAAACCCACGGTTTTAACCGTGTGGATGATAGCCCGCACTGTACTGTAAGAGCATAGGGAAACTTGTGCTTAGTGGAATATATAAAATCTCGTATATCCCAACAAAGAAACTGAATTGCGGGGAACCCCTAAAGCGAGTAAAACGACAACGTAGTCTTGAAATAGGCAAACGTGACCGTGGCGAAAGCAGAAAAAATTTACTCGATAGCATATGGTTAAATCCTAAGTGTTGCGACAATGGGCAATCTGCAGCGAAGACTCGAACAGAGTAACGTTCAACGACTATTCCTCTTGAGGGAAGTACACACAAGCGTGTGGAAGTGGTTTCGCCGTACTGGGTAAAGCCAACGGATAAGATATAGTCTGTGCTGGCACGAAAGTGTCAGAAGTTCATCAGAGAACTGCATAGGAAGTAGCGAACCTATGTGAACAAACTCCACATAAAAAATTCTTCATTCTTTTGTGTATATTAACATTGATTTAGTACATGGCTTAACCTAAAATTAAGGTATGGATAACGAATACAGACACTCAAAGACAACTGTATCGTTAGTCAATTACCACTTTGTTTTTTGCCCAAGGTATCGTCGGAAAATATTCGTTAATTCTGAAGTAGATGCTAGATTTAAAGCACTCGTTCAAGAAATAGCAAAGGAAAACGAGTGGAACATCATTGCAATAGAAACAGATAAAGATAATTGTCATTTATTAATAAATGTTCAGCCTACGTATTCTCCTTCTAAAATCATGAAGATAATAAAAGGTAAGACATCTAGAATAATCCGGCAAGAGTTTGAACACTTAAGTAAAATGCCAAGTGTTTGGACACGTTCATACTTTGTTTCAACCGCAGGAAATGTATCTAGCGAAATTATCAAGCGATATGTTGAGAACCAAAGAACAAGATATTGATTGCGTTAAGGAGGTGTGCAGAAATGAAAAAGGCTCATAAAATCAGGATTTACCCCAACTGTCGGCAAGAAATTCAATTTCAAAAAACATTCGGATGCGTTCGTTTCTATTGGAACTTTCTACTAGATCAACGTATAACGAATTACAAGAAGAAAAAAGAAAATGCCGATTACAAAGAAGATAAGACAACGTATGCTTCATTGAAAAAAATGGAAGAATACGCTTGGTTAAAAGAAGTTGAAGCTCAACCACTTAGCCAAGTAGCCATGGATCTAAATAAAGCATTTAAAAATACGTTCAACTCTACTTTTGGATTTCCTAAATTCAAAAGTAAGAAGTATTCCAAAAAGTCCTATCGAACAGCTATGGGTATAAAGGTGAATAGAAACTACTTTTATGTATCCAAGGTTGGCTGGGTAAAAATGGCTGAAACGTTGCGTTTCAATGGTAAATTAATGAATGTGACAATCAGCCAGTCAAAAACAGAAAAATATTTTGCAACTTTTTTAGTCGATACTGAAAACTTCCAAAAAGATCCTGTGACGGAATCCATTGGTTTAGATTTGGGTCTTACTCATTTCTGCATAACTTCCGCAGGTGAGAAGATAGGAAACGAGAGATTCTATCGATCATTAGAAAAACGCTTAGTGGTAGAGCAACGTAAACTTTCAAGACGCTTAGAAGTAGCAAAGAAGCATAATCGTAAATTAGAAGAGTGCAAAAACTACCAAAAGCAAAGAGTGAAAGTGGCACGTATCCATGAAAAGATTTTTAACCAACGAAATGACTTTTTACACAAACTGTCTTCTCGTATAACTGATGAGAACCAAATCATTTGTATTGAGGACTTGAATGTAACAGGCATGGTTAGAAATCATAAATTAGCTAAATCAATAGCAGACGTATCTTGGAGTGAATTTGTAAGGCAATTAACATACAAGTGTGAATGGAAAGGTCGAACGTTAGTAAAAATCGACCGTTTTTACCCTAGCTCGCAAATATGTTCTTCTTGTGGTCATAATGACGGTAAGAAAGAGTTAGATATTAGAGAATGGACTTGTAGCAATTGCGGAACAAATCATGACAGAGATATCAACGCTAGTATAAACATTAGAACCGAAGGACTTTCGGGGATAGCTTAGTAAATTTGCGCCCGTTTGGGTGTATTACCTAAGAACCCCATGACTTTAGTCGTGTGGAGTGTCAGGTGAAAACAAGTTCTAATTGTCAACTATTGTTAGAAGTCTCATGACATTCATTAATAGAATTCATTTTTAAAACTTTTTCTATGGAAATGAGAAAAAGTTTTTTTGTTTTGTCTGAAAGGAGGCAGATGGATGAAAAAATGGTTATTTGGTTTTTTAGGAGTCGCTTTAATCGTCTTTTGCAGTGTGTTTGGCTATGTTAGCTACCAAAAACATGAAGGAGAGGTGTTTAAGCAAAATATAGAAAAAAAGATGCCCGTAGATCAAATCAATGCACATGCAAAGAGTTATAAGGAGGATGCAACGAACGTCAATAATGATATGTCTTTGGGGCAAATGTTGTCCATACAAAAAGAAGCAATCGAAATGGGCGTCAATAAACAAGTATTTGCACAAATTCAGATTCCTGCACTTGGTTTAGCATTGCCAATTTTTAAAGGGGCAAATCAATACACTTTGAGTCTTGGAGCGGCTACTTATTTTTATGAAGATGCCGAAATGGGCAAAGGAAACTATGTCCTAGCAGGTCATAACATGGAAATGCCAGGTGTTTTATTTTCTGATATTCAGAAGTTGTCATTAGGGGAGGTGATGGACTTAGTTAGTAACGATGGCGTCTATCGTTACAAGGTAACGCGTAAATTTATCGTACCTGGGTACTTTAAATTAATCGATGGCGTTCCTGAAGAGAACTCTTTCTTGTCTTTGCCAAAGAAAGGAGAGAAACCCTTATTAACGTTGTTTACTTGTGTCTATACGTCACAAGGAAAAGAAAGATACGTGGTACAGGGAGAGCTACAATAACAAGGTTTTAATCAACGCGAGTCGTTGAAATATGAAATGAGGAGAGTAAAAATGGCAATAAATCGATATGTAAAAAAAGCTGGAATGCTTGTTGGAATGTTAGGAATCATTGCAAGCTGCTTTCAGGGGTATCAAGCACATGCAGAAGATGTCACGCAAAAAACGCCACCAGAGAAGGTCAATATCACGGTTCATAAATTAATGTACGATCAAGGAACGCAATTGAATGTTGATATTGACGGGATCAAAAACGATGGTTATACGCACGATCAATATCCTACAGGTGTAACGAAATACAACAAGGCAGATTATGGTGATGTTGAGTTTACGTTAGGAAATATTACGGATCAAGTATTACCGACTGAAGATTCTGATCTAACCAACGCGAAAGTGGACGAAATCGTGAAAGATGTAGAAGACAAGGGATCTAACAGTGAGTACGTCAAGAATGCAACCAACAAAATTACTTCAGCTGTAGATGAAAATGGTGAGATTACTTTTGCTGATCAACCAGCCTATGTCAATTCCAAAGGGAATGTATATGTGGTTTATGAAAGTAAATCCGCTGCTGGATTAGTCACACAAAAAGCAAAACCAATGGTTGTGATTGCGCCAATGACTGATAATACAGGTTCAGGTTTTTTAAAAGACATTCACTTATATCCTAAAAATATTGTTTCTAAGTTGAGTTTTGAATTAACGAAATTTGGTGACGATGGCACAGCTCAAAGCAAACAAACACCTTTAAAAGGGGCAAAATTTGAGTTATACAAGGGCGAACCTGGAAAAGGAACAAAATTAGGAGATCTTGTATCGGATGATCAAGGAAAGCTGACTGCTACTGATTTGACGTTAGGAAAATACTATTTTGTGGAAGTTCCTTCAGAAGTTGTAGTGGGATCAGATAAAGAACCAACAGCAGATCAATATTTATTAGGCGCAGACGCTCGCAACGATGCGCACAATAAATTAACCTTTGAAATTACGAATGATGGCGTGACAAGTGACTTAAAAGCTTCATACGTAAACTATAAAGCACCAGTGATCGATAAAACAGTAACAAATGGAACAGGACAAGAACATTCTTTCCAAATTGGTGACGCAGTAAATTATCAAGGAACGATTCATATCCCAACAGACATTGCAGGCGGAGCAGACGGTATCACAGTAAACGGAGTGAAAAGCGAAACTTCTCCTTACAGTGTATTTAAATGGGGGGATACAGCAGGACAAGGACTTTCTTATGTCGCTGCTAAAGCAAATATCAAAGTAACAAATAAAGATGGATCTGTGGTATTAAAAGAAAATACAGATTATAAAATCCAAAATTCAGAAAATGGCTTTGTGATCGATTTTATCGTGAATAATGGCCAAGTAAGTGATACTGTAGCAAGTTTACACGGACAAGATCTTCAAATGACTTATAACATGTATGTAAATGACAGCGCAGCTGTTGCCAATCCATTAACAAATAGCGTGGATTTCGTTTATAACAACAATCCATTTAATCAGGAAGAACACCACGAAAAAACGAAAGCTGACGTTGTGACTTATGGTGCAAAATTCTTAAAAGTCGATAGCGGACTATTTGGAACAGGAATCAAAGCAACACCGCTTGAAAGCGCAGAATTTGCTGCTAAAAACGCAGAAGGAAAATATTATGGTGGATTAGTTGATACGGATAAAAACGGTGTCAAAGAAGCAGTATGGGTAGACGATGTAGCAAATGCAGCGATCCTAAAATCAGATAAAGAAGGTCACTTTGAAATCACTGGTTTAACTGAAGGTGAATATTCACTGGAAGAAACAAAAGCGCCTGAAAACTATCAAAAATTAACGAAAGAGATCTCTTTCAAAGTAGACAAAGATTCATACAAAGAAGAAAACCGAATCACGATCAAAAACAATCAAAAAGCTTCCGTACCAATGACCGGTAGCAACGGTTTTCAAACGTATGTATTAATCTCTTGCTTGTTGCTAGGAGCAGGGGCACTTTCTGCAGTTGTTTACTTTAAGAAGAAAGCCTAGAAGGATCAAAACCAATGATTATCAGGAAGCCTAAGAAAAAGCGAATCATGGGTAAATGGATCATTGCTTTCTGGTTACTTTCAGCTGTAGGTGTCTTACTTTTGATGCCTGCTGAAGCGAGCGTGGCGAAATACCAACAAAATCAGCAGATTGCCGCAATCGATCGAACAGGAACGGCAGCAGAAACGGATTCTTCTTTGGATATTGCTAAGATTGAGTTAGGCGATCCTGTTGGTATTCTTACAATTCCAAGTATTTCTTTAAAACTACCAATTTATGACGGAACGTCCGACAAAATTTTAGAAAATGGTGTAGGTATTACGGAAGGAACTGGTGATATTACAGGAGGAAACGGTAAAAATCCTTTAATCGCAGGTCATAGTGGACTTTATAAAGATAATCTTTTTGATGATTTACCTTCAGTAAAAAAGGGAGAAAAGTTTTATATCAAAGTTGATGATGAGCAGCACGCTTATCAAATCGATCGGATTGAGGAAGTGCAAAAAGACGAACTACAAAGAAATTTTGTCACTTACTTAGAACCAAATCCCAATGAAGATCGAGTAACGCTAATGACATGTACGCCTAAGGGGATCAACACACACCGTTTTCTAGTGTATGGGAAGCGAGTAACCTTTACAAAATCAGAATTAAAAGATGAAGAAAATAAGAAACAAAAATTATCTTGGAAATGGCTTTTAGGAAGTACTGTTTTTCTTTCAGTCATGATCATTGGTTCGCTATTTGTTTATAAAAAGAAAAAATAAAGGAGGGTAACCAACATGAGAAATAGAAAATGGCTATTTGTTTGTGCAGCCGCTCTTTTTTCTTTCACTGCCTACACACAGTTGACGTTTGCAGACAGACAAGAAAGCACGGATAGCACAGAACAAACAATCCAAACGTCAGATAGCAGCACGATTCAAAGCAGCGATGAAACCGTCGATTCGTCAACAGTTGATTCTTCAGAAGAACCTAAAATTGCTGAAGACGATCAAATAGTCAAACAGACCATTCACGTTCAAAAGATTATTTCTTCAGAACAATTAGACAACCAGGGGCATGAAAAACAAGAAGGAGTAAATGGCGCGAAGTTTTCTGTTTATGATGTATCGGACATTTTACAAAAGATGGATGTTAAGGATCTCACTACTGACCAAATTGAATCCCAATTAAAAGATCGAGTGAAAAAACTATCCAGTGATCAATTGAAGCTAGTTTCTAATGGAAAAACAAAGACAATTGATCAACAAACAGGTGTCTTTGAATTCTCGGTAGAAGTACAGGCAAATCAGAAACAAGCTTATTATATTGTCAATGAATCAAGTCCTGAAAACATTTCTAATAGCGAGGATATTTTGCTATTAACACCTGTTTCTGATAAAAACGGTGAATTCTTAAAGGATGTGTGGATCTATCCTAAATCAGAAGCTTCGCAACCTAAAGAAGAAGTAAAAAAAATCGTTTCTACTGGCGTAAAGAAAAACTTCTTTGAGAATTGTTGGGATTTTGTTACTCACTTGTTTTCTAGAGATTAAGGAAGAAATAAAATGAAACTGTTCAAATTATTATTATTCAATCTTTCTTGTTTAACCGCAGTCTTTTTGTACTGCGGTTTATTATTTTCTAAACTATCTATTTTGCCAAGCTACCAACTATACCTAATGAGGATTTTAAACATACCAGCTGCTTCCATGCCGCTAGATATTATGGAAAAGCTCATTAGGAATCCATTATTTACTACGATCAATTTGATCGTTATTGTAGGAATTTCACTAGTCATTTATAAAAAAGAGGGGATGAAGGGATGAATTTTAAACACTCGTGGACAAGACGGTTAAAATATGTTTTTCCCATAATGATGATGTTAGGTACATTGTTTGGGTTAAAAACAGCCAATGTCTTTGCTGAAAAAGTTATTGTCGATCCGTCAAATCCAATCCAGAACGTAAAGAATAATTTTATTATTCCAAAAGATGTTCCTAATCCAAAAACAAATATTACTGTAAACGGAGCGTCAAAAGTTTACAAATATCATGTTGATGCCAACAAAGGTGGTTTTACAGACGACTACGTAGGATTAGTGGAGGGAAACAAAAATATACGCTATCCTTCTTTCCAAAAAGAATACGGTGAAACAAACCTTGTTTTAGAAGGCGTAACAACCAACACCAAAGTCAATATTGACTATGGAAAAATCGGTACGTATAACGGGAAAAAAGTCAATATCAAGCTAGTTCTATCTAATATTCACTTATACTCGGATACGTTGCCGTGGAATCTACTAGATAACAACTATACAAAAACTCATTTTCGAGACGATGGCTATAAAAATACGAATGGTGCAATGAATAAATCTAAAAAAAGAACAGTACTTTGGATCTCAGACAATCTTTTCTCAGGAATTGTTTACCATTCAACACAAATGAATGTGCAGCTAGTAGCCACATATGAGGACGGTAGCCCCGTTCAATTTTCAGGAGATACATTTATCAGTTTTAACTCTTTGAACCCTGCAGGAGGAAAAAGCACGGATCTTAAAGGAGAATATGCCCACTATGATAAAATGAATACGACAGATTGGTATGTCAGAAAAGATACGGTTCTTTCAGAATTTAAATCTTTCTACAACAATCTGAACGTGGTAGGTGGCCACCCAGGAGGAAGCTCTAAGCTGACACAAGCGGATAATGATTTCAATAATTTGCATGATAAATTAGGAGATCCGAAGTTTGGTCAAGGTACTGTGTCCTTTAAAATATCTGAAGCAAATCCGACGTTTGTGATTGGTTCTTCTAATGTTCAAACCTGGTTTACTTTATCTTCTGCGACAATCTTTAGTGTTGTTCCTGATCAACCTGAAAAAACAGGGGTTGATAAAAATGGAAATAACGTGAACGATAAAATGTTGCAAGTAGGAGACACGATTCAATATCGAATCAAACAGAAGGTGAATCGATTAGGAGTGGATTTACTAGCGGTTTACGATCGATTTGAGTTAATCGATAATTTACCAAAAGAAGTAAATTACGTCGATGCACACGTTGAAAGTGGTACAAATAAAAAATTCGATGTATCTGGTGAAGTGACCTATGACAAAACAAAACACCAGGTAAAATATGCAGCGAAAGCTGATACATTAAAAAATCGAATGAAGTATAACGGCGAAACTTACGAATTAGTGATCAATGTAAAAGTCAATGAATTGGCCAATCAAAATAGTGTAGCCAAAAATCAGGGAACGTCGATCATTAATAAAGTAGAAAAGGATACAAATATCATTACCGTTTATTTCCCTAAAATTCCAGTGAAAGAAGTACAACAAAATGGAAAAGATGTAAACGGACGAAATGACGGTAAGAAGGGTACGCCGACAGCTCCTTTAAACGCAGGATCTGAAGTACAATATCTAGTCACACAAAAATGGCACACAAAAGGCGTAGACGCTGCGTCAGATCACTACAAACAATTTAGTATTCAAGATCCAATTGAAGCTCGTTTGACATATAAAGAAGGTTCTGCGCAAGTAATAGATAAGAGTAAAGGAAAAGATATTACTTCTGAAGGCACACTAACCTATGATAGCAATTCAAGAACGCTGAAGTGGGAAGCTTCCGCTGACTTCTTAAGTAACAATCTTTTAGATGGACGAGAAATTCAGCTGATATTTACAGCTAAAACTCCATTACAATCAGAAAAAAATATTGATAACCAAGCCGTAGTAGCAGTAGATAATGTTTCTAATAAAACAAATGTTGTGACAATTGGGGTTGATCCTAACTTGCCACAGGTCATTGTTCCTAAAACAGGTTCTACACATTTAGTAACGATTTCAGCGGTCAGCTTACTATTACTTGTGTTAGCAACTTTTAGTTATGCGGTTCTGAGATACATTTAAAATAAAAAAACGAAAGAATGAATAAAATGAAAAAGTTAATAATAGTAGTTACTTCCTTGATTGCCATGATTGTTATTTTAGTCGGATGTAGTAATGAAAAAAATAAACAAACTAATCAAGATAATGGCGTATTGAAATCAGGAACTATGTGGAAAGAAGAAGTAGGTGGTCTTGTTTATAATTTGAAAATTATAGACGAGACTACCTGGGAATACTCTGAGAGTGTATGGCATCCAGATCCTGTACAAATAACAGTCAAGAGGCAAAAAGACTATAAAGGTTTAGAAAGATACAAAATAGTAGATTCAGCTGGTGTTAGGGAATTTATAAACAAATCTGATTCTTTATTTATTGTTGTTCCCTATGAGAAGAATGACGTAAAAAAAATAATTTTTCTTGGATCTAGCAAGGATGAAAAGCGAACGAAAGAGAAATTGATTCACGATGGATCACAATCCAATAAATATAAGTTACAAAAGACTAGCGAGTGATTGCTAGTCTTTTTATTTGTCCTGAAGGAGGAATCACAGTGGCAAAAGCTAAAACGCCATTTGAAAAAGCCGCGTCTAAAATCTTAGAACGCCGCGGTGTATCTGAAACACAGTGGAAACAAGAAGTCCTTGAAAAAGCACAATTTGACCTATTACGGGGAAAAGACAAGGACTTAGAAGGATATATCTATCAACGTGAACGTGAAAAGCTTGTTTTCGATGAAATTATTAAACACTAAAAGGAGCGAACAATTTTATGTTTGAATCAATTACAATGAATTTTTTAACACAACCGAAAGTAGTAGCTGCGGTTGATATTTTTAGAGCATTACAAACTGCCGCAACTAGTTTAAAAAACAATCTGATGATTTTTGCTGCTGCTGCGGCCGTTGCTTCCATTGTTATTGGGGGTCTTTTCTTCCTATTTGGACGAAGAGGAGCTGAAAATGGGAAGATGCATGTAGGCTATGTATTGATGGGGGTAGGAGTTATTTTAGCAGCAGCTTCTATTGTGGTTTCGTTATTTGGATTGTTTGGACAAACACCTCAAGGATTATGAGAAAGTAAAAAAGTAGGAGTAAGAAGTAGTCGATACTTTTTACTCCTTTTTTATGAAAGGAGAATACTCATGTACTTTACGATTGCAGGCAATACCAAAACAGATAAAGAGTTAATAAAAAAAGCAACGAAGGAAGTAGGAAAGCGTACTTCTTTTTTACCGAAAACAATTAAATATTCTGTCATTGAAACGGAAGAACAGCTACATGTGTTAGGGAAAGTACTGGAACACGAAAGTCGATCTTCTGTTAAGTTGACTCTCACGTTACATGACACAGAAGGAAAAATAGAGAAAGCTGGTACAGAATACGTTTTTGGCCCACTGGATTATCAAATTTCAGAAGGTTTCTATCCTACATTGATGGATTTAATCCGCCTTGATGTGTTTAAAGAAACGGATGAAACTATGAGTGTGGAAGAGTCTTATCGAAACGAAAAACTTTTACAAGTTTTAGAAGAAGAGTTAGAGAGCGACCAAAGAAAAGTGAATCAAGGGAGTGAAGTCGAAGTAAATGAAGAAGTACCATGGGAACGACCAATATTTCCAAAGAAGGAGTCAAAAGAAAAAGAGACAGTCTATGTTGACGAACAAGCTGATATTCCGACTCAGAAATCGATATTTGAGGAAGAGAACGATGTGATGGGTCAATTGGAGGTAGATCCCTTTGAAGAAACAATGGAGGATGAAGAGACGGCCGAAGTAGAAGTTGATCCAGTTGAAGCTAATGAAGAGTCAACATGGACTGAAGGGGATTCTCAGGAATATATTGAACCACTTATCAGTGAAGAAGTAGAAAAAAACGAAATAGAGATACAAAAGGCAACTGTATTTGATTATATTTTGGATCAATATCCGCCAGAGCATGAATGGATGAAAGAAAAAAACAAATTATTTTTAAATGAGCTTTATTCGAAATATCAATTACCCCAAACCTATCAAGCATTTTTAGAGAGTAAAGAAGAATTAATCTCACAGGGTAAAGGCACACTTTTAGAACAGTTAGAGTCTGTCCAATCAACAAATTGGCATGAGCTTGCACAAGAAGATTTATTAGCCACCTTTGAAGAACGTCAACAAGAAACAGATCAAGAAATTAATGAGTATGCGACGGAACAGTCGTCTAATTGGGAGAAAGCAAAAGAGAAACTAAATAAAGAAGAACAGCGAGTGATTGAAGAAGAAGTACAAAAAATTAAAGAGCGATACGAAAAGAAACGCGACAATGCGTATTCCTTGTGTGTAGCAAAGATCAATAATTTTACTCAGACGAATCAAGAAGCGTTATCGAAAGAAAAAGAAAACTTGTTAAAAGAACGTATTAAAGAACGAAAAGAAGAATTTTACCGAGGTTTGCGTACAGATAAGCTAAAGATTAGCAAAGAATTAAATGAACAACTGAATAAGCTATATCAAACAACGACTGAAGTTCTTATGGAAAAACACGAACAGATCCAGCAAGAATTACAAGTACAAATTCCAAAATGGAAAAAAGAGTATGAAATTCAACAACAAGAATTGAAAGAACAAGAAGAAAAACAACGGCAAAAAGAAAAAGAGCGCGAACAATTAGAACTAAAAAAACGTGAACAGGATCTTGCGGAACAACAAATGGCAATAGAAAAACAACGGTTAAACCAAGAAAAGGAAAAAGAAGCAGCTGCTCGTAAGGAACGTCAAGAACAAATGGATACATTGCGACAAGCTCAGTTAAATTATCTAGCACAACCTCAACCAACGCCTTCAGTAGCTGCTGTTCAAACCCCAATGAACAACCAAACAAATCTAACTCCTTCACCACAGCGTTCCTTTAACGGATGGATGGTGGGATGTATTGCAAGTTTAAGCTTACTTCTAGGTGGAGGGACAGTATTTGCTTTTAATCATATCAATCAATCTTCACAGGCTGATTCTGTATCCACAACGGCGTCAATCAAGGAAGAAGCCCAAGAACAAGCCCAAGAACAAGCAAGAAAAGAGTATGAACAACAATTGGAAGAATTATTGAATCGTACCAATCAGTCAACAACAGAGTCAAGTATGGAAAATAGCAAAGAGAGTGATCCTAGTAAGGCTAAAGAAGGATCAAGCTATTCAACTGTACAATCAAACACTTCCGAAAGTTCAGAATCAAATGAGGTGAAATAATGCGTGTTAGAGAAACAACGAGACGAAAAGACAAACGATTCAATTTAGAAAAGAATAGGTATCTTTCTCATTTCTATCGCTATACTCCTTCAGGAGAAGAGCTACCAGAAAAACATGACAAACGTATTTCTCAAAAGATTTTTTATAGTGGATTAGCTTATCTTCCTTTAAACTATGTTGTTACAAGAATACCAGAAGCATTTCATCGATTTGAGATTATTCCAGGAAGTTTACAAGGAGTGAATATTTTTCAGTTACAAGAAATGCCGCAGTTATTCCATTTTGATTCAACTGGTTTTTGGAATCCTTTGACCCCAACAACAAGTTTAGGCACACGTTTAGTTGTTTCTACGATTTGTGTTGTTCCAGCTATACTTATGGGATTGAAAATGGACATGTGGTTTCGTCCTCTAGCAGATGGGCAAAAAGGAGATAACCGATTAAAAACGTTAAAGGAAATCCAACAAATTTATCCGCAAATACCAGAATCAAAGGGAGGTTTTCCTGGTTATGGCGGAATACCAATTACTCATTATAAAAAGTACTGGTATATTCAGACGGATACAGTAAATACTTGTATTGTTGGTACTTCCCGTTCAGGGAAAGGACAGATAGAAGTTTTAGCAACCATTGACAATTTGTCTCGTGCAGAAAGACAAAGTTCAATGGTTGTTAATGATCCAAAAACAGAATTATATGTTGCTAGTAAAGATGAACTAGAAGCTAGAGGGTATGATGTGTATGCATTTAATATCACCGATCCACTGCAATCAATGAGTGATAATCCATTGGCACTCATCGTGAAATACTGGAAGCGAGGAGACATAGATACTGCAACGCAGTTAACCAATACTTTTACGAATACGATTTATTATGATGCCAATGCTTCAGACAACAAATACTTTAACGAAAATGCGCAGAAAGCTGTAAATGCGCTTATTTTTGCGTTGTTAGAACAAGCCGATCAAACAGGGGATTACTCCAAATTAACACCCAATAATCTTGTTGAGCTTCTTTCTGAAATTGGCGGTTTTAATTATCAAGATCCTGAGAATGATTACAAACAACTCAATGCCTTAGATGAATTCATGAATCAGTTACCACCTGGAAACATAGCAAAAAAACAATATGGGGCAACAAAAATTGGTTCTGATAAAGCAAAAGGGAATATTTTATCGACGGCAATCACAGGATTGAATCCATTTACCCTAACGAAAATTGCGAAAATGACTTCTCAATCAACCATTGATTATAAGTCCATTGGTTTTCCGAAGTATTTGGATCTCAAACTACACGAGAGTCTGTTAAATCAGCGAATTGTTGTAGAGTTTTATCATCAAGGAAAAAAATTTCATGAGGAACGTGTCAAAGTAGGTTATAGAGGTTTTTGTGAAATCAACTTTGATTGTCATTTAGAGCAGGGAGATCATGTTTGCTTAAAATACGATCATCAAGGAAAAGAATATGTTGCTTGGTATGAGTTTTCTCAAAGAGTATTGAAAGACGAAGAGGGAAATATCGTTTATCGAAAAAAACGAGGAGAAACCCATTTACCAGAATTAGAAAAAGAAGCTGTTCTAACATTAGATGAGGATAAAAGTAACTTATTAGTAGAGTCTATTCGGATGCACTATACCGATAAACCAATGGCTATTTTTATGCTCACACCTGATTATGATCCATCTAACCATATCATTGTTAGTATTTTTCTTAGTCAGTTGTATAAAGAATTATCTACGCAATGTGTTAAGACTAAAGGAGATAAATGTCACCGTAGGATTCATTTTATTTTAGATGAATTTGGGAATATGCCACCAATGGATAATATGGAAGGAATCATGACAGTCACAGCTGGTAGAAACATGTTGTGGGATCTGTTTATTCAATCCTATCAGCAACTTTATGCGAAGTATGGGGAACAAAACGCAGCGATTATCAAAGAAAATTGTCAGACACATATTTATATTATGTCGACAGACGATAATACCATCGAAGAATTTTCCAAAAAAGTGGGGAATAAGACGGTTGAACAAGAGAACAGTACCACCAATTCATTAGGTATGAATACTCATATCAATCGCAATGTTGATTCAGATCGTATCTTAACTCCTGAAAGAATTTCTACTTTTTTAGAAGGTGAAACGATTGTACTCGCTCCTTTAAAACGACAAGATTTGAAGGGTCATAAAATACGGCCGTATCCTATTTTTAATCATGGGGAAACGAATCTTCCTTATGCTTATCAATATATTGAAGATTTCAATCCATCGTGGGATATCAATGATATAGACATACATTGTACACATGCGGACTTGGATCTTAAGGCTTTACAAATTGATTACGATTATTTTCTACCTGATATCTATGCACGTCGACTTTATCACAATATGCACGATCAAATAGAAGAGGAAGCTAAAGAAAACATTTTTATTAAAATCGTTCAATCTTTAGACAACTCAACGGCACAAAAGTTACTTATTCAATTTTATGAAGAGAAGCAAATAGATCGTTTGCAAGAATACCTTGAAAAATTGCATCAAAATGAAGAAATTACAGAGGTTATAAGGAAACGACTTTTGCTAGAAGCTGAAAAGGCGGTGAAAGAATGATCATTGGAGGAATATTTTCCGGCATTGCCGACTGGTGGTCAGGCTTATTTGGGGATGGGGATGCAGATCCCAAAACCGTAACGAAAGTCTTACAAGATTATGGTAATTATCTGCAGTATCAAGATGTATTCAGTTGGATTTGTAATACTTTTTTATGGGGTTTGATTAAAGGGTTATATAATCTCAATACTTTACTAGAAAAAACAATTTATCAAAGCTTTGATTTAAAAGACTTATTGAACGCTGCTGGTGTTAATGAACTGTTTCAAAGTTTGATTAGCAAGGTATTGGCTCTTTTTTGTGTCGTCACATTAATTTATTTAGGCTTAAAATTTTTTATGAGTAAACATCCACCAAAAATCAAAAATATCTTGGTTAATCTATTTATGGCCATGATTTTGATTTTTGGTGGTAGTTCTTTAATCGATGAAGGGCTAAATATTAGTAAAAACTTTTACGGAGACGTGACTGCAGCAAATAAAGCAGATAAAACTGGATCACCTGCTTTTCAAATTATTCAAAATAATGTGATCGATGTGAGTACGCTACTAGAAACTGATCCGAATAAAGTAGAATCCCTACCAACAGATAAAAGAAATGCTCTCACGGCGAAAAACTTTAAGACAGCAAATATTAATTCAGTGATTATTCCTAAGGAAGCCGCTAAGATGGCGGATGAAGATAAGAGTGGTCTATCAGATATACAAAAGGATCGGCTAAGAGCGTTACAATACCGACTGGAACTGGATGATAATGGAAAAGAAATCCCTGTAGAGATTAGTGATGAGGGGTTAGCAAAATATGTGTATACTTCAGGCTATCGCCGATACATTAGTAGTCCAGGGATTATTTTAGCTGGTGAATCTTCTTTGTCGGTTGCCTATTTATTTATCTTGTTTACGATTGTAACTTGCATTATTGAGCTGGTATTTAAAAAATTCTATTTAGTAATTGCCGCGTCAACGGACTTTGAGACAGGACAACGGATGAAAAGTGCTATAGAAGATATTTCTCAATCCTTCTTGTTATTGGCGTTTACGATTTTAGAATTACGAATCTATACATTAATGCTGTCAGGTATCGGTGATTTGCACGCAGCAGGCAAGATCAACGGATTTTTGTATGTTGTCGCTTTAATTGTACTAACCATTGCGCTATTCAAAGGCTCTCAATCTGTTACGAAGATTTTCGGTGTTGATACAAGTCTGAAAAACGGCAGCAATTCTCTTCTTAGCATGTTTGCCTTAGGAAATATTGCGAAAAATGTGGGTAGTGGGGCTAAAAACCTTGCAAGTGCTGGTAAGAGTGGTTTAAGCAATTTAAATGATATTCGTAAAAATGGATTTGGCAATCGAAAAGATGTTACCCCTGATAACGGGGAAGAACAATCAGACGATAAAGCTACAACTGTACCTAATAGTAAGAAAACAGTTTCCGAAATGTTCGGGAAAGCGAAAAATGGTGTTTCTAAAGCCGCAGAAGGTCTTGGTTACGTCAATGAACGTGGGTTAAAAGGAACAGCTGAAGATCTTACAGAAAAAGCCAAAGACACCTTAGAAGAGAAATTAGACGGCACGAGAGCTAAAGAATTGGCTGAAGCTGTGAAGAATCCATCCGAAGCACTAGAAAAACAAAAAGAAAAAGCTTCAGAAGTCAAAGAAGGACTAAAAGGTGCGTATGGTGAAGGACAAGTCAATGCAGCAGTAAAAGCTAATACAACAACCGAAAAAGAAAATCAAGAAGGTGCAGCGATTCCTTCAGCCAAAGATCACCAAGATGGGTTGCATTCTAACGAAAATTCAGAAGAAGAACAAAATGGTCAATTACCAAAAACAGATCCAGAACAATATCGTTATAAATCTAACATTAATTCTGAGAATGAAAAGCGCATTTCAGATTTACCAAAACGAAATCAAGAAGTACAAACGGATGAGGATTCCATCGATCTGCCAAATGATAATGGAATCGAAGTTGGAACTGAAAAATCAACGAAAATTGGTTTGCCTAAGACACAAAATTTACCAATGAAAGATAGTCGTTTGAATCAATTCAAGGAGAATGATCAAAGCTTTGTTCACCAATCAACTGCAGGTAATGTTCAAATGAAACCAAGTCGTTTGCCTGAAAATGGAAATCTGACAACTGTTTCTTACAATTTATCTGAAAGTGGGGAGACAGGGAATGCGTCCGTTCAAAATGTTGTGACAAGAGAAGCTGCACCAGAACCTATTCAAAAAGTTCACACAGGTTACAAACCAGCAAATGTGGCATTTACTGCACCAACAAAAATAAATGTAACAAGAGAAACTAAAAACAGGAACAATGAATTGAAAGAACAATTATTGAAGGATATCAAATCATAAAAGGACTACGAGTTAGGCCTTTTTTCTATGTATGAAAAGGAGAAATCATTTATGGATAAATATATTAACATGAAAAATCCTCCAAGATTTAGTGGGGAATGGAAGTTTTTCGCCTTTTTCTTTTTGGATCTATTAACGCTTGGTGGTTGCTTTTTTTGGGCGAAAATAGTCAATAATCTTGTCCATTTACCACTCTTTTTTGCACTCTTGAATTATGGCTTATGGATTGCGATAGCTTTAGTGATTGTTTGGCGCCCCTATAATAACCCAGGTCAACGACAAATTTTTGCGATTATCGAGTCTATTTTTTTTACGGACAAGAACCACTATCATGCGTTAGATCCTAACCGAAATTATCATGGTACGTATAAGGAGGATGAATAAATGCGAGTCAAAGGACAAAATTCAGTTGATAAGAAATCCATTTTTCAGTTTGGAAAACCAGAAGAACGATCTATCTTGGATTTATTTCCTTATAAATCCTGTACAGAAGAGGGAGTCTTAGTTACTAAAGAAGATCATTTTCAACGTTATTATCGTGTAGTTTCTACAGACGTGGAAGGATTAAATGAACAAGAGAAACTAGAACGAATGAATCAGTTGACCACCGTCATGCGTACGTATGTGCCAACAATTAAGTTAGTTAGTTTGACCACAGAGACGGATTTAACGGAACAAATTGTACAAAAGCGGCAATTATTAGATAAGAATCGTATGGAACAATCCTTAGGAAGAAATCTACAGCGATTAAGAAAATATGAAAAGAAATTAGTAGAGGAAATCCAGGAATTGAAACGAGCAGAACAAGAACGTCCTGACTTAAGCTTCTTTTTCGTCATTGAAGGAAAGACAATCAAGAATTTACAAACCAGAAACCGTCAGTTAATGCGATCTAGTGGCATTTTAGGGTTAAAACCACTCTACAAAAAAGAATTGATCAAGATTCTTTATCGAATGAATAATATGAATGATGAGTAGGAATGGAGAAGAGAGAATGAAATATCCGTTGATATGGTTAGAAAAAGATGTTCCGAAGGAAGAGACCGCTAGAAAATTTCCTCACACTTTAAGCCTGGGTAAGTTGGGAAAAGGGCAATCTTTTCACCAAGTAAAGAATCAAACAAGAAGAGGTGACTGTACATGTTAGAAGCGATTAAAACAGCTTTTTCACCACAAAATGATCAAAAAGTACTTGATCCATTAAAGCAACTAGGAAATCGGGAAATCGAAATTTTAAAATCCAAAGGGTATGATTTAGATTTTTTAAAACAAGTGATGCCACAAGGTGGATTAAATTTCGATGAAGAGTATGTGACCTATGGAAATGGTTATTCACGGTGTGTGACAGTTTATCACTACACAAAAAATCCAACGCTTTTTTGGTTGGCCAATCTCATGAACAATCCTCATACAGTGGCCACACTCGATGTTAGCACAGATGAAAAGCAAAAAGTGATTGATCAAATCAACCGTGCATTAGATGAATTAAATGATCGATCAGATAATGAACGAAAAGCGACTGACCGAAATAAAAGTGCGGAAGAATACCTGGAACTAGCGGAATATGCCCGAAAATTGACTTCTAATGGGGAAATTTCTAAACAAGTCAAAGTGAGAGTACATGTTTACGGAAACACGATTCAAGAAGTAGATGAACGAGCGCAGGAACTGATCGAAAATCTCAAAGGAATGGATTATCGTGCGGTGACTTATCTGCATAAAACCAAACGAGATTGGCAATCGATGTTTACCATGTTCGATGAACAAGCTGAATGGTCCGGAAATATCAAAGGGCAATCACTACCATCGTTAAACATTGGCGGAGGTTTCCCGTTCCACCACCAAACGCTAAAAGATCCAGGAGGTACACAATATGGGGAAACCATGACAGGCGGCCCATTTGTCTGGAATGCGACGTATAAAAATAGTGTACGGTTGTCTACTAATACCTTGCTTCTAGGAATGATGGGAGCTGGTAAATCGACCGTTCTTAAAATGATCGCGGAAGCCCATTTAGCTGCAGGAGACTTTATTTGGGGCTTTGAAAAGGGAAAAGACTTTATTCCTTTCTTAAAGGAATATAACGGTATTATGGTGCGTTTAGACGGATCTGACGGAATGATCAATCCTTTAGAGATATTTGCCACACGGACGTATGATGAAGCATCCAGTTTATATGACGATGGATCAGTCAAAGATTTGAAGATCAATGAAGCAGCGTCCTATCAAACGCACTTAGACAAAGTGGTCTATCAGGTACAGTTAGTGAGTCCTCAGCTAAAAGGAACGATGAAAGCAGAATTTAAGACCTACTTAAATCGTTTTTATGAAGAGTATGGAACAGTACCACGCGGCTTTACTTCCTCAAATTCGCGTTCAAATACTGATACGCAAGTCACAGGTAAAGATCCAGAAGCTTATCCGACGTTCAAAGAATTTTTAGACTTTTTAGGACAACTGGAATTACCAGGTGCTTCCCAAGAGAAAAAGAATCGAAAAGAAGAAATGGAATCCATCGTAGAATCCTTATGTGAGACGTATGGCATGATTTTTGATGGGCATAGTACGATTCGACACCTTGACCAACAACAGTTGGTCTTTTTTGACATTGACTCTATTACAGGCTTAGATCGAGGGGTACAACAATGTCAAATGTACATGGCGATGACGTTGATTTGGAATCAGGCATTGATTCAAGGACGAAGACAACGACGCTTAATTAAAGAAAAACAAATGGAAGAACAAGACTTCAAACGCTTTTTGGCGATGATCGATGAGTGCCATAATGCGATTAATCCAGATTTTATTGAAACGGTAAATTATGTCACAAACTTTCAACGAGAAATGCGTAAAGTAGAAGCAATGACTGTTTTAGCTACACAATCCCCACAAGAAATGGTGCCAGAAAATATGTCTTCTGATAACTTCTCGAAACTGAAGAAAGTCTTTGAATTTTCTTCTACGAAGATCTTTATGCGTATGGATGAATCTATTTTACGTCATATAGAAGGATTAGTTGGTAAATCAATGACAAACTCAGAATTAGAATCCATTCCTCAACAAAATCAAGGAGACGCTGTGATCAATTTTGGCTCAAAAGAAACCATTCGTGTTCATTTTAGTCCGAACAAACGTCAATTAAAATTGTTTGATGGAGGAAAATAATGGAAAACCAAAATGAAAGTTTAATCAAGCAGTATGTTAAGCGTCGTGCAAAGCGACGCTTATTTTTGTGGTTGTTTGGTACTTCTGCAGGTTTGATTACTATTTTGATTACTGTGTTCGTGACCCTTTTTCTAATACTTGCGGCGGGTTCGATTGATCATTCTGATTCAGATTCAAGTAGTGGTGGCGACGCTTTTACAGGAGAATATTCGGAAGGATTACCCATTTATAAAGAAATCAAAGGAAGAGGCCCTTTTTCTGATGAGATTGCGCAATATGCTGTAGGTGCAGCAGTGAAATATAAATTATTACCAAGTGTGATCCTTTCGCAATACGGTTATGAATCAGCGTTTGGTACATCGGCGTCCGCAAGAAATGATCTCAACTATTTTGGGATTACTTGGTTTGATGGTTGTCTGTTTCCTAAAGGAACTGCACGAGGAATTGGTGGCATTGAAGGTGGCTGGTATATGAAGTTTCCCAACTCAAAAGCTGCATTCTCCTATTACGGCTTTATGGTAGCCACACAATCAAATTTTAATGCATGTGTAGGAAATAAAAGCCCTGGCGCAAGCTTATTGATCTTAGGACGAGGTGGTTATGCCGCTGCAGGAATTACTGAAGATAGTCCGTATTATACAGGTTGTATGTCAATTATCACTTCTAATAAATTAACCGAATATGATGAATTCGCGATGAAACATTGGGGTGAAGGTGGTAATGATAATGGCACAATTACTGGTGAATGGACGAATCCATTCCCTGGCAGCAGTTTAGATAAAAGTTCCTTCAGCGGTGGTCAATTATTTGGAACGAATCCAGGCGGTGAATTCCGTCCGAATGGCTTCCATGATGGATTAGACTTTGGTTCAGTTGATCATCCAGGAAGTGAGATTCATGCGGTTCATGGTGGAAAAGTCGTGTACGTTGGAAATCCTGGTATTTCAGGTTTAGGCGCATGTGTGATCGTGATCAATTACGATGGCTTGAATATGGTGTATCAAGAATTTGCGAATAGTACAGGAAATTCTCGTGTGAAAGTAGGCGATCAAGTGAAAGTTGGTCAAGTAATCGGGATACGAGATACAGCACACTTGCATTTAGGCTTCACTCGAATGGATTGGCGTCAAGCACAAGGACACGCATTCACAGATGATGGTACATGGATCGATCCATTACCATTTTTGAATAGCAGCAAAAAATAGATCAGGAGAAAAAATATGGAAAATAAAACTTTAAAAATCGTCTTAACAGCTGCAATTAGCGTTAGTTTAATCGGCAATATCGCGTTGTTTTGGCAGCTGAAAGAGGAACAAGCGACAAATACAAATACCTATAAAATTGAAGAAGTGGCTAAAAACGCCTCTGAGAAGCTCAAAAAAAATTCCTCTTCAGCGCAGGCAAAGATCGACAAGTTAAATCAAACTATTAATGAGAAAAACCAAGAAATCGATCAGCTGAAGCAACAAGATGGCACAAAAGCAAAAGAAGAAGTAACTGAAGCACAAAGTAAGACGGCAGAAGAGTTCGGTAAATTGGCCATTGATAAATCATTAAGCAGAAATGAATTAACGGAAAAACTAAAAGATGTAGCAACCCAAGAAGTGATTGACAAATTAAGTCCTGCAGACGATGATCACCAACATGATGATTACGGAAGTTACTCCTTTACATTAGGTGACGTGCAAACTTACGCTCAAACAAGCAGTGTAAAAGAGGAACAAAATTTTGTCGTATTTGTTGATTATACAATCGGCAATCCTCAATTCAAAGATGTCAAACCGCAAAAAATAAAAGGTGGATTAACTGTCACTGAAAAACAAGTAGATGGTCAATGGAAAGTCACAGACTTTAGTTATTTCACTCGTTAGGAGGAAGAAAATGAGTAAGAAAAAAGGAGCAAGACAACGTTTCAAAAAACGAAAAAGTTATCTTAGATGTCTGGGAATCTTTATGATTCTCGGCTTTTTGATTCTTGCTAGTCCGATTTATACGCACAAGAAGGTAGACATACCAGATGAGGTAAGCACGAACGCATTCTTAAACACGAAGGAACTGACGATGGTTTCAAAAGAAAAAGGAGCAAATCAGCAATTAGTTTTTGAATTTGCGATCGACGATGAAGATCAAAGCTTATTAAAAGAACTGGCTAATCTTAATTATCGCGTAGAAGTAAAGACAGCTAAAGGGGATTATCAAGCAATAAAAGCCGAAGTGATCAAAGTTTCTGATGATTATTTTGCAGTGAAGCTATCGCATGTACCAGAAGAATATATTGCTATGCGATTAACCATTATTCCTGAAAAAATCGATCCAAAGGTGGATATGCAAGAACCGCAAGATCTGATTTTTTATATTCACGAAGATAAGGTCAAAGATCAAGTGAAAGACAAAGATTATGAACAACATGCGATCAATTACAAAGTGAAAGGATACAAGAAAGAACAAAAAGTAGCACAAAAACAAATTGAATCTTTCCAAGCAACCATAGATTTGAATGAAGAATTAGTGAAGAAACTAAAAGATCAGTTGCCTTATCAAGTCGCAGATGATCAGGAAAACACTGAAAATAAGATTAATGGTTACCAGCAAGAAATTGAAACATCGAAAACGCAAATGAAAGATCAAGAAGAGATCATTCAAAAACTTCAAGAAAAAATTGATCGTATTACAAAAGAAAATATTTAGTAGAACAGGTGGAGTGAAAGAAATGAAGCGAGCGAACTTGGTCGGCAAAGATATTTTCGCTGAGCAGAAAGTATTGATTAAAGCCTATCTCAAAGTTGTAAAAGTCAAAGATGTATGTCAAGAAGTGAATTTATCTAACACGACAATATCTGAACTGAAGAATGGTAGAAAGAATTTAGACACATTAAAATTGAGATCTTTTGAATCTCTATATATAGCTGCTAAAAAATATTTTACAGCTGATAATAAATAAAAAATCAAGGTGGGTTCTATGTGAAAAAAAGTATCAAAAGTTTTTATGGATTAGCTATATCGCCCTATTTATCGTTGGGTTTCTCGTCAGTGTGTCCGTGATCGTCGGAACGCTTTTTCTTTTGTTCTCTGACGAAGATCTGTTACTTAAGGGGTTAATGAGTACGTTATCGTGTGTTATGTTACTTTACCTATGCATACAGCTCAACGAAATTATGCCCCCTCATTGGCAAGAAAAGAAGAAAGAATTTAAGGAAGAAATCGAAATAAAATCCAATGACTGGATCGAACATACGTGGCTTCCTCTGAAAAGAAATAGCAAACGAAAGGAATTTTGGGCATTGCAATTATGGCCAATAGGAAAACTTTTTAGTTATATGGCTTCACTTATGGTTACTTTAATCGGCTATTTGGTGGTGGTCTATGGGGTGGCCTATTACTTGTTAAGTGAGCCAAAACAGATCGCGGCGTCAAATATTTTCACGGCAGAAATGACAATAATGTGTGTCATGTGCTTTTCTATTTTTAGTTACTTACTCGTCCAATTTGTCAGGCAAAATTTAACAATGAGTAAACTTTTCAAAAGTTTATTGGACTTACTTATCTTAGGCAGTATGTTAACGACTCTAACAGATCGGTTCGAACAATCTGGAAGAACGGTAGAGGGGATAAAGAACTTCTTAACGACGATTGATCAATTTATAAATGGATATATGTATTTGTTTGAAGTAAGCTTTATTCTCGCTTTGTTTGGTTGTGTATTTATAAAACTCATTAAAAGATCAATCGAAAAAGAAATGGTTATTGATCTGATTCCGACGCTGAGCGGCTATGAGTATTACGTTGATTTTGGAAAGTATGAGGAGTTGATCCATACGGATATCGTTCACACGAGTATCCATGAAGTAACCGTTAAGGGCATCAGATCTACTTTAAAAGATGGACAGGAGACGAAAACAATCGACCGAAGAAAAGAGGTCTACAATTTTTATAAAGTTGAAGCAAGTCTACGATATGGCATTGGGAAATTGTGGTTAGATGGGAGTAATATTCAACAAAACAAACCATATGTTTTAGGAAAAGTGGTGATTTAGAACTTCCTATGAAAGATGAATAAATAAGGAGAATCCTTTGAAAATGATTCTTCTTTACAGAATTGTGCTTATAGTTGGCACGGAATTAAAAATCTTAAAGAAGGAGCATTTATTCAAAGTGAAAGAAAATCAGGATCAATTACTATGTAGTAAAGCGGGTATGGTGAACATTGAATACCGAACAGAATATTTAGAATTAATGGATCAAACTGATTTTTTGTCGATTCGAGAGCAACAAGAGCAAGAAAAATTAATGGCTACTTATAGCCAATTGATTGATGAATGGGAACAATTCAAGGAATCTAAAACATAAAATTCCATTTAAACACCTTATTTTTTAAAGAGCATAAGGAAACGTGGGAACACTTTTTAAAAAAAGTGTTCCAATAGGCTGTGCCTATTACGTTTCTCTAAAACAAAAGTGGGTACAAAATATTCGATTTATGGATAGTGTATGGATAGTAAAACAGCTATACATGGATAGACTCCATAGACTATCCATACTTTTTTCGGAGGGTGAAAATGGAAATTAAAGAGATTAAAGTAAGAGGTATTAATAAAAAATATGTTCAAGAAATTGATCGTAGATGCGTAGAATTAACAGAACAAACTGGTCAAAAATGGAGTCGAAATGATTATCTAAAACTATTGATTGAAAACGACTTTGAACGTCCTTTAATGGACTACAAGAAAGATCAATTTGATCGTTTATTGGAAAAATTTATAGATGTTCAGCTGCATAATACAAAAGTTTTGGAAGCATACACGAACGAGGTCAAGAACTTAATTGAAATATTAATCACACATTAGGAAGGAGATAAGGTTCTATGGTTAAAGCGATAGAAAAGCATATTACATTTTATGAAGCGCACGATGAAGTTTTAAAAAATATTATGGAAACTCAGCCTACGGTAAAAAACTATTCTGAAGCCATTCGATTTTTATGTATGAATTACGATCCAGAAATTGAAAAAAATAATAATATGACGAACGCAAAGTTGAACGCAATGGGAAAGGAAATTTCTATTTTAACAGAAATGGTTTCAGAGTTTGCGGATCTTCATTTGAAAGATACAGGAATACTAATTGGTACAAATTCAACTGTCTATCAAGAAGCAAAAGAGCGTGTGGAAGGGAAAATAAGAGCGAATCAAACGAAGAAGTATTCTCCTAAAATCAAGAAATCAATAAATGAATCTGTTCATGCCAGAGTAGACCCGTTTGATCCAACAAAGTTTTTAAAAAGATAAAAAGTAGAAGGGGAACATGATGAATAAATCGCCTGCAGTCATTCTCACTTGTCAATTTACCTTGCCCAATAAAAAATCTTTTTCAACATACATTGATTATATGACAAGAGAAAAAGCGCTGGAAGAAATGGAACGACGTACGCCTGAAGAAGAACAGGAACTGCAACGAATCAAGAATGCTTTAGAGGATTTTTATATTCCTGAAGGAGAAACTTTTTCGGAGAGTAAGACGGATCAAGAATTCAGCGAAACGTCGAATGAAGCTCAATCTTTGATGGGAAATGGAATCAACTTTGACAAGTTAGAGGAACAAGATTTTACCAAATATCTTTCTTATATGACCCGTCACTATGCGTTAGAACAAAAGAAAGAACTGACGCAAAGTGAACAAAAAGAATACCAACGCTTGAACCAAGCAATAAAAAAATATCAAACAGAGCCACACAAAAAAGCTTCAGGAAACCTTCCTGGAGTTTTTTCTATGGCTTCAGACGAAGTGAAAGGAAGTGATCTGAAGGAGATTAAGCAAATCTTCCAAAGAGGACAACAAAAAGGCTCAATCATTTATCAAGATGTTGTCTCTCATGATAATTCGTATCTTGAAAAAATAGGATTGTACGATCCCAAAACAGATACTTTAGATGAAGAAGGGTTAAAAGCAGCTGGAAGAAAAATGATGGAGACATTATTCGAGAAAGAGCAACTGAACGAAACAGGCTACTGGATGGCAACGATTCACCGTAACACTAAACATATCCATATTCATTTTGCAGTTGTTGAAAAAGAAAATACGCGTAAACCTTACACTGAGGTTGAAAATGGTGTGAGTTATGTTGTACCGAAAGGAAAGAGAAGGCAAGCAACATTAGACGCAATGAAAACCAATTATGTGCATGAGTTAGAACGTTTCTCTTATGAAAAGGATCGAATGATTGGTATGGAGAAACGAAATTTATTGACACGAAAAAGTGATTTGCGTAACAGCTTAACAAAAGTGGTAAAAGAGCCAGTACGTTATGATCGACACGCAATGAACTTATTAAATGAAGTATATAGAAACTTACCTGAAAAACGTTCGGAATGGAATTATGGGGATGAAAATCGAACCAAACTTTCACCATACACAAGAGAGAAACTCGACGAGTTAACCCAATATGTGTTAACAAAAGAACCTGAATACCAAGAATATATACAGATTTCAAAAGCATTGAAAGAAGAAGCAAAAAATCTTTATGGGGAAAGCAAGAGAGAATCAAAGGATGCAGAGAAAAATGCTCTCTTTGATTTAAAAAAGCGCACAGGAAATGCCATCCTAACAGAGCTGAAGAGACAGGATAGTCAAATAAAACCATTAATAGAAAGTGTTGATCAGATGCAATCTATTTACAATGAACGATCCTTTCGAACGCTTAAACAATTGCCAACGAATGAATACAAATATAGTTACGAAGAATTCATGAAGCGCAGGAAACAATTCCAACAAAGAGTTGTCACGCAGCGGAGTTTGCGTCAATTAAATCGAACGATTAATGCCCATGAAGAAAAATACCACGCAAGTAAAGCATACGAAGAGCAACAACGAAGAATTCAAATGGAACAAGAAAGACAGTAGGAGGAAGAGAAATGAAACGATATTTGAATCAATGGAAAGTCATAGAAGGATCACTAAAAAAAGAACGAATCGAACAACTTCCCGATTGTTTGGAAAAAGAGCATTTGTTTCAGATAAGAGAAATGTTGAGAAGCGAACAGATTGATCCAAATCAATTTTTAGTCGTTGAGTACCCAGCTACTGGTGTGTATTGTTGTAATCATGTGAACGGTGAAAAATATTTTATCATTCAAGAATATGAGGCCAAGTTAACACCTTATTATACTACTTGGGAAATGAATGAAGAGGGAATCAATAACTTTCCATGTAAAAGCATAAAAGAGTCTATTTCACTCACAGAGTGTTAGTTATTAAGTGAATAAAAGAAGTAAAAGAGTCCTGAACGTGATTGTCCAGGACTCTTTTTTTTCACTGAATTGTTTTCCGCCAATTCATTGAGTGGTGCGATTTCCGACTACATTATATCAAAAGAAAGAGAAGGGAGGAAGCAGAAATGGCTTATTCAACTATTGGAGTTGTTGTTGAAAAAAGCAGAGACAATCTCGTTTTTGTGACAGAAATTCAAACAGGCAGAGCTTTTGTAGTCACAGACAAAGCTGCAAAAGCTTATCAAAGTGGCGATATTTTAACGTTAAATCTGACTACGAAGACGTTCGTCGATGCGGCAGAAGATTATCCATTTGTTTAGGAGGAAACGGACATGGCAGAAGAAAAAGAACCACTAGACAATAGTCGTTTGGGAAAATCCAAAAGAAAATTAGTACGATTGCAAAATGAATTAAACGAACAAATCGAAAAGATGTTTGAACACCAGAGAAAGACAAACGGTCAACCAATGAACGATAAGAGAAATGGGCATTCTTGGTTTAGGCAACAAGAGCGAATCGAAAATAAAGTCCAAAGTCTTAGAGAAGAGATCAAGCAACAAGAAAAACAAGTAGAAAAACTTGAAAGACAAGAAGAGCTAAAGGAAATGGGCTATAACAAGTACGGCGGACTGGATATGACGATCGAGAATATTCCAAGAATCAAAGAAGAAATCGAACGCTTTGAAAAAGGTGAATCAACTTTTTCAGCCGCCACGATCCGAAAATACCAACGGAAATTGGAAACATTAGAACAGCTGAAAGAAAGATCAGAAAAAGGAAAAGAAAATCTCCTTCCTGAAGTACAAGCAATTATTGACAGCGGACGAGTGACGCAATGGAAAAAAAATCCAACCATTTATTTTTTGAAAGGCTATCGAAAAGTTGCTTTAGAACTGAATGAAAACGGGGGATTTGAGGAATCAAAAAAATACCAAGCCACGTCGGAAGAGGAAAAAGCAGCTGTTCGTGAATTACTTGAAGAGGCTGCGCCAACTGATTCTTTGAAGGAGAAAGAAAACGATCATTTCTATCGAGTAGAATTCAACGAAAATGATCCAGAAAAAGGATTGAAAAGTTATGGTGGGGAGATCGTAACATTAGAATTGATCGATCAACTCAAAACGTTGGATAACCAATACGCCGCAGAAGCAGGTTATTATAAATTCTATTTTGAAGAAGTGAAGAACGGAGAAGTAGTCGATCAGATCCGAATGGATCTAGGGGATGGCGTCAACAGTAATCAACCCATCTATTTAGAGTTAGCAAAATTGTGCGAACAAGTACCTGAAAAGGAACAAAAACAAACGGTCAAAAATGAACCTGTTTCGAAAGAACAAATGCAGTCGAAAGAAACAAAAACAAAACAAAAGGGCTATCAAAAACGAACGGCAGAAGAGATTAAGCAAGAAGTCAAATCCCTTTCGCAACAGGCACTGGATGCGGTGAAAAAGCATACCCATTCTCCTGAAGACGTGAAAGAACTTTTGAATTTTATGTCTCGTTTTCCAGAACGATCCTTTAGAAATCAATTATTGATTGAGGAACAATTTCCAGGTGCAACGGCTTGTTTAGGTCGTGCCGCGTTGAAAAAAGAAGGAGTCTATATCAAAAAAGGGGAACAAGGGAACAAGATCTTTGTCAGAAAAACGGTCAAAGGATTTTATGAGAAAGGACGTGGCTTTGTTCGAGAAACAGAAGCTACACCAGAAGATAAAAAACGAATCGAAAGTGGTCAAATCGAAGTGATCAAAAAACCTTACTACACGATTGAAAAAGTGTTTGATATCACACAAACACAGTTAAAACCTGAAGACTATCCGAAAATCTTTCCGAACCGTGTCTTTGATTTTCAATTGGATAAAAAAGGACAGTCAGAACTTCAAGCTGGGATTCAAGCGGTAGCCAACAATATTGGAATACAAATTCGAGATATGACAGAAAGTGAAGTCTATCAAAGAGAATTAGGACAAGCACGTGGGGCGTATGTTCGTAACGAATTTACTGGCGAAGAAGAAATCGTCATGAATACTCGAAATACTCCTACGCAGTATTTAGCCACAAGTATTCACGAATTAGCCCATGCAAGAATGCACAAATTTTCAGAATTAGATACCGCAACTAAAGAATTGCAGGCAGAAATGACTTCTTATATTGTGTGCAAACATTTTGGAATGGACACGTCGGAGAAAGCTATTCCTTATATTGCAGCATGGACGAAGAATGGTCAGACGTTGGATGATAAGGAAGCTGCGGAACGTGGGAAAATCATGAATGATGTCAGCCGTGTCGCAAATGAATTCATTCAAACCATTTCTAATGAAATCAATCAATACAGAGAAAGAGAACCAGAGATCCAACCAGCAGAAGTGAAGCAGGAGCATAAAAATACTGTAGAAACGGCAGAACAAAAGAATATTGTTCCTGTTGGTTCACTTTGGATCGACAAGAAAGACGGGAAAGTAATGGAAGAAGATACGGGTCGAACGTTACATTTGAAGGATGCGGCGTTTATTGAAGATCCGCAGCATAATCAAGTAATTTTAAAAGGAAAAAGTTATGGAAAAGAGATCCAAACGGCGTTACCTTCAGAAGAATTTGCGCTAGGAAATCCATTCCGATTTTCACTTGAGACAGTGTCAGAAGTGGCAAAACGAAAAAATGAAATCTATTATGAACAACAATTGTCACAAAAAGAACGTGTATAAAACAAGTAAAAAAGACTATCTGAAAAACGGATAGTCTTTTTTCTTTTGGGAGGTTTTAAAATGACCGAGAAAAAAATGAGTCTTATTGATCGATGTAAACAGATCGATATAGTGGATTTTGCTCGAAACAATGGAATGGCTGTAGTCAATAAAGGACGAGACTATCGCTTAGAAGACCATGATTCATTTGTTTTTGATCGAAGAAAACAACGTTTTTATTGGAACAGTCAAAATATTAGTGGCGACATTATTGAATTAGCTAAACTTTTTTTCATAGACAAAGAGATCCAAGACCCTAAGCAACAATTTAAAGCAGCCACTGATTTTATTCTAAAGAATGAAGACAAAACAGAACGAGTGGAAAATCTTCATTTTGAGACAGAAAAGTACAAAGATCACCCCGTTGATTATCAACCACTCACAGAAAAAGGAAGGAATTATCTGAAGGAAGAACGAAAACTACCAGAGTGGCTGATTGATTATGCAGAAAAAGAAGGGTTGATTGCTGAACTAAAGCCGAAACATGAACGGCAAAATTTTTTAGTTGGAGACGACCGTTTAGATCATGCGGTTGCTTTTTTTATGGAAAGATCCACAGACAGGAGAGACAGTAGGGGCAAGTTATCAAGGAACGATCGTCGATTTTAATCGTTTCGGTAAACGGGGAACGTATAAACACATTGACAAGAATCCTACGCCAAATCACGGATTTAATTTAAAATAGGCGATCCGAAGCATTTAAAATTCTTTGAAAGTAGTATTGATCTGTTAAGTTACGCTGCATTGAATCGGGAGAAACTACAAGATGCCTAGTTAGTTTCGATGGACGGGTTAAAACATCATGTAATCAGTCATTACGTTGAAGAGTCGATTTCTGAATTAAGTCGAAAACAAACATTTCCTCAATCGATTGAAGTATGTGTGGACAATGATCGTGCAGGACATATTTTTTATGAAAAAGAACAGATGAAGGGAATCGTTGATCCTTTTACCAATAAGAAAATCCGTTGTGAGCGAGGAATTCCAAATGATTGGCAAGTACCTAAAGAATACAAAGCTACTTATGAAGCAGTCGCAAAAGAAATGAGTGTTGAACCTGAAGCAATTATGGCCATACACAAAACTGAAACTAATTTACAGCTGACAAATCAATTGGTGTCTGCTCATGATGTTCAATCTACGTTTGGAAAGATGTTGGCGAAGGGCGAACCAGTAGAAACAATTGATTTGAAAGAAGCATGTACCACGGTCGCGAAGGAACTGAAAGTATGTGAACGCGCAGATGGAACATACAACTTTGATCGTTTTTATAGTAGAAAAGCCAACATAAAAGACGTTAATGCAGGAATCCTTCTTTCCTATAAAGCAGAACAATACTACAAAGGCTATAAAAAGCATGAACATGAATTTGTACCTGAAGTGAAAAAGGATTGGAATGATCAATTGAAGCATGAGATCCAGCAACAAGAAATCAGAAAGCAAAGACGTGCGATGTTGTTTCAACAAGGCAGACAACAAGAAAGGGAGTGAAGTCGTCACTATGAAAACCGTCATTTTAGCAGAAAAACCGTCACAAGCGAAGGCTTATGCCGATAGCTTTTCTAAAGCTACCCGAAAAGATGGGTATTTTGAGATCCAAGATCGATTGTTTACAGGAGAAACTGTGATCACGTATGGTTTTGGTCATTTAGTCGAGTTAGATTCGCCCGATATGTACGATGAAAAATGGAAACAATGGGCATTAGAACATTTGCCTATTTTCCCCAATCAATACCACTATCATGTTCCTAAAGATAAGAAAAAGCAGTTTAGTGTCGTCAAACGACAGCTGCAGTCAGCTGATACGATTGTGATCGCGACTGATAGCGATCGTGAAGGGGAGCTGATTGCCTGGTCAATCATTCAACAAGCAGGCGCCAATCAAGGAAAAACCTTTAAAAGACTTTGGATCAACTCCTTAGAAAAAGAAGCCATTTATCAGGGATTCCAACAGTTACGAGACGCAGAAGAGACCTATCCAAAATTTGAAGAAGCACAAGCACGTCAGATCGCCGATTGGTTAATTGGGATGAACGGTAGCCCACTGTATAGTTTACTCTTGCAGCAAAAAGGCATACCAGGAAGTTTTTCTTTAGGTAGAGTCCAAACCCCAACACTCTATATGATTTATCAATTGCAGGAAAAGATTAGAAACTTCCAAAAAGAACCATATTTTGAAGGAAAAGCCCAAGTAATCGCTCAAAATGGCGCATTTGATGCGAAGCTTGATCCAAATGAAACCCAAGCGACACAAGAAGCATTTGAAGCCTATTTAAAAGAAAAAGGTGTTCAATTAGGAAAACAGCCAGGTACGATCCTTCAAGTCGAAACAGAGAAAAAAAGTGCGGCTAGCCCACGTCTTTTTTCTTTATCGAGCCTTCAGTCTAAAATGAATCAACTCATGAAAGCTAGTGCCAAAGATACTTTGGAAGCCATGCAAGGGTTGTATGAAGGAAAATATCTAAGCTATCCGCGAACGGATACCCCTTATATTACGGAAGGGGAATATGCGTATCTGTTGGATCACTTAGACGAATACAAGCATTTTTTAAAAGCCGAAGCGATTCCGACTCCTATTCATACACCGAATAGTCGGTATGTGAATAATAAGAAAGTCCAGGAACATTACGCGATCATTCCTACAAAAACGGTTATGACAGCAGCGGCTTTTGAACAACTAAGTCCACTGCAGCAGGCTATTTATGAACAAGTGTTAAAAACAACGGTGGCCATGTTTGCGGAAAAGTATACCTATGAAGAAACAACGATCTTGACGCAAGTTCAGCAGCTTCAGTTAAAGGCAATCGGAAAGGTGCCGCTAGATCTAGGTTGGAAGAAGTTATTTGGAAAAGAGAGCGACGGAAAAGAGAAGGAAGAAGAGCCGCTACTTCCTAAAGTGACAAAAGGAGAAATGGTGACGGTGGATCTACAAGTTCTTGAAAAAGAAACCAAGCCACCACAACCTTATACCGAAGGTACGTTGATCACTGCAATGAAAACAGCTGGGAAAACCGTGGATAGTGAAGAAGCGCAATCCATATTGAAAGAAGTGGAAGGAATCGGTACAGAAGCGACACGGGCGAATATTATTGAAACCTTGAAACAAAAGGAATATATCAAGGTAGAGAAAAATAAGCTCGTGGTGACGAATAAAGGGATTTTGCTTTGCCAAGCCGTGGAAAAAGAGCCGCTGCTTACGAGCGCCGAAATGACCGCCAAATGGGAAAGCTACTTGTTAAAGATCGGTGAACGAAAAGGAACACAAACCACTTTTCTAGCCAATATCCAAAAATTTGTCTCTCACTTATTGGAAGTCGTACCAGGGCAAATCCAATCCACTAATTTTGGATCGACGTTACAAGAAGTGAAAGCAGCCAGTGAAAAGCAAGAAGCCGCGCGTCATTTAGGAATTTGTCCAAAATGCCAGGAACAAGAAGTCTTACTCTATCAAAAGGTGGCAGCTTGTACGTCTGAAGCCTGTGATTTTAAATTATGGACAACGATTGCCAAAAAGAAACTCACAGCGACACAGCTGAAGGAGATCATTCAAAATAGCCGAACAAGCCAACCAGTGAAAGGGTTAAAAGGTCAGAAGGGTTCATTTGAAGCAACGATTGTTTTAAAAGAAGACTTCACTACAGGCTTTGAATTTTCTGAAAAGAAAAAAACGAACTTCAAGAAAAGAACACGCCGCACTGCAAAATAATGGAGGGTTAATCTTATGCGTAATACCACACACAAACAACAAGAAATCGAAAATCAAAAAGCCAAAATTCGTTCAGAACAGGAAAAAATGCGTGCCAGCAAACGAAGACTGCAGCAATTGAAGAACCAGCAGAGGATTCAAAAAGAAATCGAATTAGATCGATAAAATCTTCCTAACTATTGTATACGTATAAACTTATGTTATACTGTTTTTATAAGTTTATACGTATACAAAGGAGGGAGAAAATGACAAAAGCAATGGTATACAAGCTGCTAGAAGAATTTAATGGAACTTTGGCTTTGAAGGATGCCAAAAAAGCGGGCATTTCTCCTGTAACGATCAAACGTATGGTAGATCGAGGGGAGCTGGATCGAGAGTATCCAGGTTTTTTCACCTTACCTGGTCAATTTCCTGATGAATTGTTTATGGCGCAAAAAAAATATGAACGCGGCATTATTTCACATATTACCGCGTTAGATTTGTATGATTTAACAGATATGATCCCTAGACAGATCGATCTGACTGTACCTTACGGTTATCACGTTTCTGAAAAAGGATTGAAGGAATTCGCAGTTGAGCTACACTATACAAAAGCGGAATGGTATGAATTAGGTAAGATTGAAATAAAAAGTCGCTATGGGAATCCTATTATAGCTTATGATCCAGAAAGAACTTTATGTGACATTTGGAATCCCTGGTATACCGTTGAGGATGAAATCAAAGTAAAAGCAATCAAAAACTATATGGAGTCGGATAGAAAAAATCTTAGAAAATTGAATGAGTATCGACGAATTTTACCAACAGACAAAACGATGCGTTCTTATATTATGGCTTTAAATTAAAGGAGAAGATACATGACACCTACGCAGTTAAAAGCAAAAGTGAAGAATATTTCTAGAGAAAAAGAAGTTGATCCGCAGCTTGTTTTAAGACATTTTATGATGGAAAAATTCTTGGAAAAAATCTCAGAGTCTCCTTATCGTGAAAATTTTGTGTTAAAAGGCGGCTTCTTGATTGGCTCAAAGTATGGCATTGAAAATCGCACAACCAAAGATATTGATACGACTTTACGGGAAATGAAAGTAACCAAAGAAACATTAACAACGGTTCTAAACGAAATTTTTTCAACGCCGACGAAAGAAGGCATTCAATTTGAGATTCAAGGAGTGAAAGAAACGAGAGAAGCCGATTACTATCCAGGATTTAGCTTACGTGTGCTGGCACATTTGGAAAACATGCGGCCAGATTTTAAGGTAGATGTGACTACAGGTGACTTGATCTATCCTGCAACGATCACTCACAGTCATAAATTGATGTTTGAGGATCGAACGATTCCTTTGGAATCCTATCCTACAGAACAAATTATTGCTGAAAAATTAAGTGCAACCTTTGATTTTTTAACAGATAATTCGAGAGGAAAAGATTTTTATGATCTCTATACTATTCCTAAAATGGAGAAGATCGATGAGAAGACCTTGAAAGATAGTGTGAGAAATACATTTACACGTCGAGGAAAAACTGATCCGTTAAAGATATACTATGAAAAGGATATGGATGTACTGAAAAATAGTCACGAGCTAAAAGATACATGGAAGAAATATCAAAAAAGCAATCCTTATGCTGCATCGATCACGTACGATGAGACAATGGATTCGATTAGTAATTTGATGGAAAAAGTGATTCACGTCGAAGAAAAAGAGCGAAAACTAGCTTATCAAAGACACCAACAGATGAATAGAGAAATGGAGAGATAAAGATGATTAATAATGTGACATTAGTAGGACGCTTAACCAAAGATCCTGATTTACGTTATACCGCAAGTGGTACTGCAGTAGCGACTTTTACCCTAGCCGTCAACCGAAATTTCACGAATCAAAACGGCAATCGAGAAGCCGATTTTATTAACTGCGTGATTTGGCGCAAACCAGCAGAAACAATGGCGACATTAGCTAAAAAAGGTAGCTTGATTGGTGTAGTTGGGCGGATTCAAACGCGGACTTACGACAACCAGCAAGGACAACGTGTATATGTGACTGAAGTTGTAGCAGATAACTTTCAACTATTAGAAAGTAAAGCAGCGACAGAGAGCCGTGCGCACGCTGATCAATCGTCCACCAGTCCAAGCACCGCCACCTTTGAACAACGGGATACAGCGACGCCTAACAACAATGGATTGAACGCTTCACAGAATCCATTTGGTGGACAATCAATCGATATTAGCGATGATGATCTACCGTTTTAGTTTGAGAAAGAAGGAGTAAGCATGGCAAAAAAAATTAGTCTGACGATGGATCTATTGATACCCGTAATTGCATTTATAGACGGGATTTCTTTGGGCGTCACTGAAGATCCTTTGGTAAATAGAATTGCGAAAGGATCACTATTTCTTGTATTCGTGTATCTTGTCTGTTCTTATCTTTTAAAAAGAGCAGGAAAGGATAATTCCTTTTGGCGATTGACTAAAGTCACAGTAGCAGCGACAGCTGTTATACTTACGGCTATTCTACCGCTTTATATGTAGAGTTAACGGGAAATCGTTGAACTTCTTGCGAAATATTGCTATAATGAACATGAAAAAGAGGAGTTGCGCTAACAACCCCTCATTAACAGCACCGATTAAAGAACGGTGGCAGAATATTAGTTATTTGGAAATAACCGCTGACCTGCTAAAGTAGACGGTTATTTCTTTTTGTCATTTTTAAGCATATTTACAATCAAACTAATCAAAGCAATGGTAAACATACCAAAACCAAGAATGGTTTGAATTGTCTCATATGCGGACAAAAGGCTTACTCCTTTCATAGATTTTAGCACTTACATTCATAAGCACCACCACCTTTCCAGAAGTCGCCACCGTCTTCAAACTTTACTGTCTTGACTATTATAGCATATCTAAAATCGAATAAAAATTCTCAATTTTAACTGTTTTTGCTATAATTTTAGCGAGGTGATCGTGATGAACAAATATGTTGGTTTGCTTGATAAAATCCGAGTAATAAAAACACAACCATTATTGGTTCGCTTTACTTTACAAACAATTCATGAATCGATTAATTGTGTAGTTGCAGATATTGAAATTATCGATAAATTGTTAATTATGGATGATGGAAAATACAATATTGCCGTCACAGGTCATTTCAATAAACGGAATCAATTAGTCAATGAATCGATGCAAATTAGAAACCCTGATCATTTTACGCGATCAATGGGCATATAAATAAAAGAAGAGCTGCAATCCTAATGTAGGACTGCAGCTCTTTTTGTTTTACATAGAAACAGGAAGAAAGGGAAAGGCCTGTTTAGGAAGGCACAAGCGCCTTCTCAATTGAAAAACCTTTCTCTCACTCCAACCGCCACCGCCGTTCGAGAAGAAAGGAAGTGAACGTTGCACGTTCACTAAGATAAGGGGTCTTGCTTTGTAAGACAAAATAGGAAAAGCTTCCTCTCACCAAAAGGTTCGTTCCTGTTCGCTATCTCTTTATTGATTTGCCAGACCGGCAACAAGTTGCCTTTTATCACCAAAAAGCGACAAGGACAAGGGTAAATGGCACGCTGCGCGCCCTTGTCCTTGTCGCTTTTCGTTGATTCATTCTGGCCAACAAATCAATAAAGAAAGAACTAACGAAAGGAAGTAAAACCTTTCCTAAGAGGAGGCAGAATCAATCATGCGAAAGAAATTTGATTATTGGGGTGTTCCCTTCAGCGAATTATTCCCAAACTATCATGCACCACATACTGTCGAATGCGATTGTGGAGAAAGAGCGAAATGTATCAAAAGCTATTGTTTGTATCAATGTCCAACATGCGGGAAAAAATATACCTTGTCTTATGGCGATTATATTTTGATTGAGGAGAAAGGAAAGAAACGCTGATGAAAACACAACACAAATTATTGACTGTAAAAGAAGTCGTTCAAATTTTGGTGGACAAAGAAGTCATTTCTGAAAAAGTAGCAGAAGCTTTACTTATTCCGCGGTACTGGACGATAGAAACCCCTTTAGTAGAGGATGCACCACTATGCTATTTGAAGACCTAGTGAAGATTGCAGGATGTGAACTGCATTATCAAGAAAACTTGGAAACTTATGAAAACGAATATTGGTTAACCAAATTAGAGAACTAAAAAGGAGAAAAAATATGGCTCAAAATTACTATGACGAATTTGTCAAATTACCTTTGGATAAAATGGCACAAAAAATGGAGGATATGACGTTCCTATACAACGAAACACGTGTTCCAAAAAAACATTATAAAGAAAAATTGTCGGTAGCTGTGGAAGAAATGATTGAATTAGGTGTCGAAATGAATCTTATTGCGACGTACTATCGAACACTGGAAGAACTGAAAAAGCAAAATGCAAAATGGTTTTTCCAAGCCTTACTATGCTTGGAAATAGGTGTCAAACCAAGCACTATTAAACCTTCTGAATACCAAGCTTTAGAACTAACGTATGCGAAATTTATCGAAACGAAAAAAGCCAAGACTGTTTCAAGTGAATGGTTAGATTATTTTGAAAATATCAATAAGTATGGCGCATATTACACCATGAAAAAGGAAGACAACGAAAATGAATAAGGTGATTTATCAACTAACAACGGAAGATGTGTCACACTTTTTAACAAACAAAGAACATTTGAATGAAGTAATCAGACGGATTCAAAAAGACTTTAGTATACAAGAAAAGCGCCTATTGAAAGTAATAATATTCGTACAATATTTTTCATTTTTCATCCCCATCTCTGATATAATAATATACACAGTCTCAGAAATGAGAACCCTAGCCGCAGCTCCAACTGCGACTGGGGTATTTTTTATAGGTTAAAACTTACTTTTACCGCTTTACCCAAAATTCTTGCTGGATTATTTTCATCAATGATATAAGGATGATAATCATTATTATCGGGCATTAGCATCACAACATCATTAACATGTTTAACTCTTTTGAGAGTCGCTTCAGTGTCGCCGTTTACTATAACTGCTGCAATTTCTCCATCTTCCACAACTGGTTGTCTTCGAATCAACACGTAACTATCAGAAGGGATTGTAGGAACCATGCTATTACCTTTGGTTTTTAAATAAAAGACTTTACCAGTGGGCAAGTTTTCGTCTATCTCTTTTCTATATTCTTAAATATTTTCTTCAGCTAAAATAGGATCTCCACAAGCAATTTCTCCCAAAACAGGAATCTGTCTATATTTTTTAACAGGTATTAAATTTTTCGGTATCTCGCCATACCGCGGATCAATCGTAGACTTCAATACGCCAAAATAATCTGCTATGTCGTTAAAGGCAGCGCGCGTTAATGCTGGATTCACTAGCAAAGAAGCCGCTAAAGCTGCTGATGTGCATTTTCAAACGTTGTCCAAATATGAAAAAGATAGTTCTGATATTCCATTTTCTCTTTTAAATGAGCTGTCTAATCTGTATCGAGTTCCTATTAACAATATTTTTTTGGGCAAAGAGTAGGCTTTAATCCGTATCATAAATAATAAAAGAAATGAGGTAATGAATTGAACGAAGTTTCAAAGGTCGTTCTGGCAATCGAAGCCCACGAAAAAGCAAAGTCTTAGTCTGATACGCTTAACACTTCTTTACTATAGATTGCTCTAAGTGTAAACCGTCAGGATTTTTTACTGTCTAAATTTAACTAGCACCACGCGTATGAGTATTAGTCTCTTAAATTAAAATTGGTCTGGAAAGTAACTTGTTAATTCAAGTTCTTTATCAAGGGCTATTAAATAGGGAACCTTGTAGGGAAATCAATTCATTTTATGAAAGTGATTTCTCATTTGTTTAAACAAAATTATCCTAATTATTTCTAATTGATTCTATAGTCACTTTACTTAGCGATACATAAAAATTGTGATACAATTAAGTTATAACTTAAAGGATATTATGGTCACTAAGTTACACATATAAATTTTTATGGAGGTGTTGTAATATGGCAAATTTTTACGGAAATGATCCTTTTTTCAACAATGATATGGATGATGTTTTCAATCAATTATTTCGGCGCATGGATAATCAAAATTCGGAGCGTGCACGGTATTTAGTTAATGGACAATCGTTGACACCGGATGAGTTTACTCAATACCGAGCAACTGGTAAGCTACCCCAAAATAATAAAACAATAGAAGTATCTAAAGATGGTAAACAGGCTGTTAAAAAAGGAGGGATTTTAGAAAAGTTAGGGACTAATTTGACGGAACAGGCTCGTGATGGCTTACTAGATCCAGTGATTGGACGTGAGAATGAGATTCAAGAAACTGCAGAAATTTTGAGTCGTAGAACGAAAAATAATGCAATCTTAGTTGGTGATGCCGGTGTAGGTAAAACTGCAGTCGTCGAAGGTCTGGCACAAGCAATTGTGGCTGGTAAAGTTCCAGAAACGATTCAAGATAAAGAAATCTATTCGATTGATTTATCGTCTTTGGAAGCGGGAACTCAATATCGCGGTTCTTTTGAAGAAAATATTAAACAGCTGGTAGAGGAAGTTAAAGCAGCTGGTAATATTATTCTATTCTTCGATGAAATTCATCAGATTCTCGGCACGGGTGCCACTGGTGGTGAAGATGGTGGCAAAGGATTGGCTGATATCATTAAACCTGCTTTGTCACGTGGCGAGCTGAGTGTAATCGGGGCTACGACTCAAGATGAATATCGCAATACTATTTTGAAAAATGCGGCTTTGGCACGGCGATTCAATGATGTTGTGATTAATGAACCGACGGCCGCTGACACTTTACGTATATTACAAGGTGTTAAAGAGCTGTACGAAAAACATCATCATGTTGTATTACCAGATGATGTTTTGAAGGCGGCTGTGGATTATTCAATCCAATATATACCACAACGCACTTTGCCAGATAAAGCTATCGATTTGATCGACATGACTGCGGCTCATTTAGCGGCTAAAAATTCGCAAACTGATGTTGAGACATTGGATCAACGCCTTAAAAAATTAGAGGCAGCTAAGGAGGCCGCCATTAAAGCGGAGGACTTTACAAAAGCCGCTGATATCAAGAAGTCGATCGAGGAAACCAAGCAAAAAATTAAAGAAACGGATCAAAAAGAAAAAATCACTGCCACGATTGATGATGTGGCACAATCGGTTGAACGTTTAACTGGTATACCAGTTTCTGATATGGGCGCTAATGATATTGAGCGCTTGAAAAATCTTGATAAGCGTCTGAAAAGTAAGGTAATTGGTCAAGATGAAGCGGTTGAAATGGTAGCAAAAGCAATTCGGCGTAACCGTGCGGGCTTTTCAGAGGGTGATCAGCCGATTGGAAGTTTTCTGTTTGTGGGCCCAACTGGCGTAGGAAAGACTGAATTAGCTAAGCAATTAGCCTTAGATATGTTTGGAAATGAAAATGCGATTATTCGGCTAGATATGAGTGAATATGCTGATCGTACAGCTGTGTCGAAATTAATTGGTACCTCGGCTGGATACGTAGGCTATGAAGATAATGCTAATACTCTAACTGAACGGGTTCGGCGTAATCCATATTCCATTGTATTATTAGATGAAATTGAAAAGGCTGATCCACAAGTATTAACGTTACTGTTACAAGTGATGGATGATGGGCGCTTAACGGATGGACAAGGCAATGTCATTAATTTCAAAAATACGATTATTATTGCTACTTCTAATGCTGGCTTTGGTAATGAATCATTAAGTGGTGACGAGCAACGAGATCAGTCATTAATGGATAAGTTAGCACCATTTTTCCGCCCAGAATTTCTGAACCGTTTTAATGGAATCGTGGAATTTTCACATCTGACTAAGCAAGACTTAAGTCAAATTGTCGATTTAATGTTGTCGGATGTACAAAAAACTTTAGCCAAAAAATCCATCAAACTCGAGGTAACTAAAGCGGCCAAAGATTGGCTGATGGAACAAGGCTATGATGAAGCAATGGGTGCGCGGCCGTTACGGCGAGTAATTGAACAACAAATTCGTGATAAGGTAACGGATTTTTACCTTGACCACTTAGATGTCAAAAACTTGAAGGCTGATTTAGTGGATGATGAGATTGTGATATCGGCAGCTTAGCTTAAATCAGTGTTCATAAATAACTTTATATAAGAGGAGATTTATTGGGAAGGAGATTGCTTGATAGATCTCCTTTTTTCGTTGATTTTCACCATTTGATATTAATCTATTGAGTAATATGGGTAGCGTCAAGAATCTTGTGTAAATGAAATGCCTCCGTACATATAATATGATGCTATTTTTGTATTTACTTTTACTGTTTTTCTTAGGATTAGGGGGAGTAGGTACTGCTATTGAATCGGCTACACTAGACTAGACAGAAAAAATAAGGTGTGTAGAATAATAAAAAACACACTGGAGGATTTTTCATGTCAAGACGTCAACGAAGAACCTATTCAAAAGAATTCAAACAACAAATCGTCGATCTCTATCTCGCTGGTAAGCCTCGCGCAGAAATTATTCGAGAGTATGAGCTTACGCCTTCTTCTTTCGATAAATGGATGAAGCAAGCACAATCAACGGGCTCATTCAAAGAAAGAGACAACTTAACACCAGAACAAGCAGAATTGATCGCACTAAGAAAGAAAAATAAGCAACTCGAAATGGAGAATGATATTTTAAAGCAAGCGGCGCTGATATTCGGACGAAAAGACAAGTAATTGATGCCAACAAGCATAAATATTCCATATCAGCGATGTGCAAAATTCTAAATATTTCTCGTCAAACCTACTATTATCAAGCGAAACCGATCGAAAATGAGTCCGACTTAGAAGAGATCGTTCAGGAAGAGTTTATTCGAAACCGAAAGGCTTACGGTACCCGAAAATTGAAGAAGTGTTTAGCAAAGCGTGGGCTTCAACTCAGTCGGCGCCGAATCGGTCGAATCATGAAACGCCGCGGATTGACATCTACCTATACGATCGCTCATTTTAAAGGGCAACGAACAGCTTGTAATGAAGCGAAAACAGCGAATGTATTAGATCGGACCTTTACACAAGAACAGCCATTGGAAGCCATCGTTACGGATCTTACTTATGTTCGCGTGGGGAAAAAGTGGCATTATATCTGCTTAATACTTGATTTGTTTAATCGAGAAATTATTGGTTATTCCTGTGGTGAGAAGAAAGATGCCTCATTGGTAAAAGAAGCCTTTGGACGGATACCGTATTCTTTAACAGACGTCAAGCTTTTTCATACAGACCGGGGAAAGGAATTTGATAACCAAACCATTCATGAGATTCTGAATGGTTTTGGAATTACTCGTTCATTGAGTAGGAAGGGTTGTCCGTATGATAATGCCGTTGCGGAATCAACCTATAAATCTGTCAAAGTAGAATTCGTGCATCAATACCAATTTGAGACACTGGCACAGCTACGTCTAGAATTGTTTGATTATGTGCATTGGTGGAACTATCTACGCTTACATGGCACGTTGGCGTATGAAACACCGATCCAAATTCGACAACAGAGATTGGCGAAGCGAATCCTTGATAATGAGCGCGGATCTGATACCTCTGGAGAGGCAGCGTAATTGAATGATTGTGCTTCTGCCGGAGAAAATCAGATCCGAGGATGCTCATTGTCAAGGGCAATCGGAGCCATAACACCGCAGCATTCACAACACCTTATAATTTTTGTCAAAAAAAGTGTTGCCATTCCA
>OLQZ01000107.1_pt1 | contig 41672 bp, 41 predicted proteins | sample 1643191 | NCBI WGS metagenome assembly OLQZ01 (sample SAMEA3136768, study PRJEB25190) | human gut metagenome | biome: human gut; feature: human-associated habitat; material: faeces | place: Austria | collected 2013
TAGCGCAAGATGATCTGCTGGCGTTTTATCAAGACGATCCCAATGATCCTTTCCGAAGCCTGTGGCTTTATCTCGCCGAGCGTCAGCTCGATGAGAAGCGGGCGCTTGAAGCACTGAGACAGCGCTTAAACAAGTCGGACAAAGAACAATGGGGATGGAACATTGTCGGGTTCTACCTTGGCGACATTAGCGAAAAAGAGCTAATGGACCGTCTGAAGGCAGACGCAACGGATAACACCTCGCTCGCTGAGCATCTCAGTGAAACCAACTTCTATTTAGGTAAGTACTACCTAAGTCTGGGGGACAAGGACAGCGCTACGGCACTGTTCAAACTGGCGGTCGCAAACAACGTTCATAACTACGTTGAGCACCGATACGCATTGTTGGAATTATCGCTCTTGGGCCAGGAGCAAGATGACCTGGCAGAATCGGACCAGCAATAGCTGACGAACACATCAGCCCTTTTTTGATTGCCATCACCTTAGCGGGTGAGGGCGTTGTTGTTCGTTAATACACCTACTTTGAGCCGGTTCACACTTTTCAATGAAAATTGCTGATCAATTTCATGATGAGTTATGTAGACTGGCCGCCATTAATTTTGAGGCACACGTACTACATGGCTGAATTCGAAACCACATTTGCAGATCTGGGCCTGAAGGCTCCCATCCTTGAAGCGCTTAACGATCTGGGTTACGAAAAACCATCTCCGATCCAGGCTGAGTGCATTCCGCATCTGCTGGGCGGCCGCGACGTTCTGGGTATGGCCCAGACGGGTAGCGGTAAAACCGCAGCGTTCTCTTTACCGCTGCTGAACAACATTGATCCTGAGCTGAGAGCACCGCAGATTCTGGTGCTGGCGCCGACCCGCGAACTGGCGGTACAGGTTGCTGAAGCAATGACGGAGTTCTCTAAACATATGCGCGGCGTAAACGTGGTTGCCCTGTACGGCGGCCAGCGTTATGACGTGCAGCTGCGCGCACTGCGTCAGGGGCCGCAAATCGTTGTCGGTACCCCGGGTCGTCTGCTGGACCACCTGAAACGCGGTACGCTGGATCTCTCTAAACTGAGCGGTCTGGTACTGGATGAAGCTGACGAAATGCTACGCATGGGCTTCATCGAAGACGTAGAAACCATTATGGCGCAGATCCCGGAGGGTCATCAGACCGCTCTGTTCTCTGCCACCATGCCGGAAGCGATTCGTCGTATTACCCGCCGCTTTATGAAAGAGCCGCAGGAAGTACGCATCCAGTCCAGCGTCACGACTCGCCCGGACATCAGCCAGAGCTACTGGACTGCTTACGGTATGCGTAAAAACGAAGCGCTGGTGCGTTTCCTGGAAGCGGAAGATTTTGATGCGGCGATTATCTTCGTTCGTACCAAAAATGCGACCCTGGAAGTGGCCGAAGCGCTGGAGCGTAGCGGCTATAGCAGCGCTGCGCTGAACGGCGACATGAACCAGTCCCTGCGTGAGCAGACTCTGGAGCGTCTGAAAGACGGTCGTCTGGATATCCTGATTGCAACCGACGTTGCGGCTCGTGGCCTGGACGTTGAGCGTATTAGCCTGGTGGTTAACTACGATATCCCGATGGATTCCGAATCTTACGTTCACCGTATCGGCCGTACCGGTCGTGCGGGTCGCGCTGGCCGCGCGCTGCTGTTCGTTGAGAACCGCGAGCGTCGTCTGCTGCGCAATATCGAACGTACGATGAAGCTGACCATTCCGGAAGTTGAACTGCCGAACGCAGAGCTGCTGGGCAAACGTCGCCTGGAAAAATTTGCCGCGAAAGTTCAGCAGCAGCTGGAAAGCAGCGATCTGGATCAGTACCGCGCGCTGCTGGCGAAAATCCAGCCGTCTACCGAAGGCGAAGAGCTGGACGTGGAAACGCTGGCCGCAGCGCTGCTGAAAATGGCGCAGGGCGAACGTCCGCTGATCCTGCCGCCGGATGCGCCTATGCGTCCTAAGCGCGAGTTCCGCGACCGTGACGATCGTTTCGAACGTCGTGGCGACCGTAACGATCGTGGCCCGCGCGGCGATCGCGGTGGCGAAGATCGTCCGAAGCGTGAGCGTCGTGACGTTGGCGATATGGAACTGTACCGCATTGAAGTGGGCCGTGATGACGGCGTTGAAGTTCGTCATATCGTTGGCGCCATCGCGAACGAAGGCGATATCAGCAGCCGTTACATTGGTAACATCAAGCTGTTTGGTTCTCACTCCACCATCGAACTGCCGAAAGGCATGCCGGGCGAAGTGCTGCAGCACTTTACGCGTACCCGCATCCTTAACAAGCCGATGAACATGCAGTTGCTGGGCGATGCTCAGCCGCGCCCTGAGCGCAGCGGCGAACGTCGTGGCGGCGGTGAGCGTCGTGAAGGCGGCCGTAGCTTCGGCGGCGGTGAACGTCGTGAAGGTCGTGGTTTCGGCGGTGAGCGTCGCGAAGGCGGCCGTGGTGAAGGTCGCCGTTTCAGCGGTGAACGTCGCGAGGGTGGCCGCGCGCCGCGCCGCGATGATTCTTCAGCGCCGCGTCGTGACGACTCCGCAGGTCGTCGTCGTTTCGGTGGCGATGCATAATTAGCGCTTTCCGCTAACGTAAAGTAAACGATACAGCCCCGATCTTAACGATTGGGGCTTTTTTTATTTCCTTTGTACTCGTGTACTGGTACAGTGCGTCGCGTTGATAACAAAAAAAGTATTTTCGACTGGAGATTTCGGCAAATGGCGACACTTACCACTACGGCAACCCGACCGTCCTTATTTGGCGGCGTAGTGATTATCGGCGGGACAATTATTGGCGCGGGCATGTTTTCGCTGCCGGTTGTAATGTCCGGCGCATGGTTCTTCTGGTCTCTGGCGGCGCTGGTTTTTACCTGGTTTTGTATGCTGCATTCCGGGTTGATGATCCTCGAAGCGAACCTGAATTATCGGATTGGTTCGAGCTTCGATACCATTACTAAAGATCTGCTCGGTAAAGGCTGGAATCTGGTTAACGGCGTGTCGATCGCCTTTGTACTTTATATTCTGACTTACGCCTATATCTCCGCCAGCGGCTCGATCCTGCACCATACGTTTAGCGAAATGTCGCTGAACGTACCGGCAAGGGCGGCTGGTTTTGGTTTTGCGCTACTGGTGGCGTTTATCGTCTGGTTGAGCACCAAAGCGGTGAGCCGCATGACGGCCATTGTGCTGGGAGCTAAGGTCATTACCTTCTTTCTGACCTTTGGCAGCCTGTTGGGGCACGTCCAGCCGACCACGCTGTTTAACGTGGCTGAACAAAATGCCTCGTATATGCCCTATCTGCTGATGACGCTGCCGTTCTGTCTCGCATCTTTCGGCTATCATGGCAACGTGCCGAGCCTGATGAAGTACTACGGCAAAGATCCGCGCACAATCGTGAAATGCCTGGTTTACGGTACGCTGCTGGCGCTGGGTCTGTACGTGGTGTGGCTGCTGGTGACGATGGGCAATATCCCGCGCCCTGAATTTATCGGCATCGCGCAGAAGGGGGGCAATATAGATGTCCTGGTCCAGGCGCTCAGCGGAGTGCTGAACAGCCGGAGCCTGGATCTGCTGTTAGTCATCTTTTCGAACTTTGCTGTTGCCAGTTCATTCCTTGGCGTAACGCTGGGGCTGTTTGATTATCTGGCGGATCTGTTCGGCTTCGATGACTCCGCGCTGGGACGTTTTAAAACAGCGGTACTGACCTTCGTTCCGCCGATGGCGGGAGGCTTGCTGTGGCCGAACGGATTCCTCTATGCGATCGGCTATGCAGGTCTGGCCGCGACGATCTGGGCGGCAATTGTACCGGCGCTGCTGGCTCGCGCATCGCGTAAACGTTTTGGCAGCCCATTGTTTCGCGTTTGGGGTGGAAAGCCGATGATCGCTTTGGTGCTGCTGTTTGGGCTGGGTAACGTTATCGTGCATTTCCTCTCAAGCTTTAACGTATTACCCACCTATCAATAATTGAATTTTTTGCTGAGCCAGATTTAACGATCTGGCTCAAAAAATATTTTCTTTAGTTCTCTTTCTGTTTTTAATCGTTCATTTACGAAATATAAAACACCAGAGAAGGCTACTTAGGATAAATTGCCCGAGGGCGCTCCGCTTACGTTGGCCGGGTAAGGCGTTAGCCATCACCTAAGTACATTCACCAGAACCGCTTGGCTATCCGGCTCAAATTCAAATAAATCCCTGTTTTTCGTAGAGCTCCTCTGCCAGCGCTTCACCATGTTCGTCAAAGAAGGCGTTGGCAATGGCGATATTTTCCGCAGAGGTTTTTGACCGCAGCTGGCTACTGCCATCAGCGAACTCAAGATACATATCCGTTTCTGGCGACAGGCTCTGGGATGTGTCTCCCCACCAGTACGGATAGATTATCAGGAAGTTATTTGGTGTTGCTGGCGTGATATAGCTCTCCAGGCCGCGCAGGCAGACGATTAACGGCAGGAAGACGCTAAAACTTTCGGATAAGAAGATAGAGTCCATAGTGAGGATCTGCTTTTCTTTATCGTAATGGATATGTTCTGCGTAGATATTATCCCGACTATTACCTGAGTTGCAGCCTGCCAGCTGATTGAGCATTTTGCTCGGATCGCCGCATACTCTTTTTTCTTCATTAAACCAGGCCAGCCAGTCGCTATAGTCGGTAATATTTTCACCGGGGAGGCAAAAAACTGCTCCAGCTTTTCTTCGGTGATATGTACATGAAGAAAAATGATGAAGGTTCACTCATAATTCAATTCCTGTTGTTTAATCCGTGCAGGCTATTTTATATATCAGAAAACGTCAGAGGTGGCGAAGTAAAGTTAAGGTATATTAATTTTCAATGGGTTAGGTGGAATGGTTCCTGTGATAAATATTTTGTCTCAATGCTCTCAGGCCGGATTGAAGTATAGAGATCTGAATGTAATATATTACACGGGCTAAATACGTCATACAGGGATGTGCGGTAAATGAAGAGTATTGTTTTTATTATTGCTGTGGCAATTTTTGCGGTGCTTTTTGTCTGGAACATGTTGCCGGAGAGGAGTGATTCGGTAATCTTCCTGCCGCAGGAAAAGACAAATTCAGCCTCAACGGTTAAACAGATGATTTATCCCGGCGATCGCCTGTTTATACGCATTCTGAAGGCGGAAGATAAACTGGAATTGTGGTTCAGTAAGAGCGGGAAGCCCTATGAACTCTATAACACCTGGACCATCTGCGCCTGGTCTGGCGGGTTTGGGCCGAAAAAGGCTGAAGGGGATGGTAAAAGCCCGGAGGGGTTTTACGCTACCACCAAAGCGCTACTGAATCCCAATAGCCGCTATCATCGGGCTTTTAACATTGGTTATCCCAACGATTATGATCGGGCTAACGGCTATACCGGCAGCTTTATTATGGTTCATGGGAGCTGCGTTTCGGCGGGGTGTTTCGCGATGACTGATGCCGGCATTGATGAGATCTATAATCTGGTGGCGCAGGCGCTGAACAGCGGGCAGGAAACCATTCCGCTTTATATCTTTCCGTTTTCCATGACGGAGCAGAATATGCAACGAGCTGCGATGTGGCCGGAATATACGTTCTGGCGTTCGTTAAAACCGGCGTACGACTATTTTGAGAAATACCACCGGCTTCCTGAAATTAGGGTTGTCAATCGGCGCTATACCCTTGTCACACCCTGATATTCAGGCGGCAAAAGTCGATTCGCCGCCTGATGAACAGCGCTACCCGATCAGCTCTTCTTTCACCTGCATCGCCAAATCAAATGAATGCAGGCGCGCCTGATGATCGAAGATTTGGCCGTTAACCATGATCTCATCAGCCTGGGTCTCCCGTAGGATCGATGCCAGCCCGTGGCGGATTTTCGCTTTATCGCCGACCAGCGACATGCTCAGCGCCTGCTGAACGCCGTACTGCTCTGAAGCGGACCACAGCTGATGCATATTTTGCACCGGCGGCGGCAGCTGTCCGGTCTCGCCGCGGCGCAGTTTGACGAACGCCTGCTGCATGGACGTAAACAGAAATTCCGCATCTCTGTCGCTATCGGCGGCAATAATGTTAATGCATACCATCGCGTACGGCTTCGCTAACCGTTCTGACGGCTGGAAGTGGGTGCGGTAGAGGTGCAGGGCCTGGAAGAGCATATCCGGCGCGAAGTGCGAGGCAAAGGCGAACGGCAGCCCCAGCTGCGCCGCCAGCTGGGCGCTGTACAGGCTTGAGCCGAGCAGCCAGACAGGTATCTTCTCGCCATAGCCGGGAACCGGCCGTACGTGCGGATTAGGATCGCGGGCGTCGAACCAGTCCACCAGCTCCGCGACATCGCGCGGGAAGTTATCAACTTCGCCGCTCATATGGCGACGCAGCGCGCGCATGGTCGGCTGGTCGCTACCCGGCGCGCGCCCAAGGCCGAGATCGATACGACCGGGGTAGAGCGTATTGAGCGTGCCGAACTGCTCGGCAATCACCAGCGGCGAATGGTTCGGTAGCATCACGCCGCCGGAGCCCAGATGCAGAGTGGTGGTATGGGCGGCAAGATAGCCAATCAGCACCGAGGTCGCGGCGCTGGCAATACCGACCATATTATGGTGCTCGGCCAGCCAGTAGCGATGATAACCGCGTTTTTCCGCCAGCTGCGCCAGATCTAAAGAGTGGGAGAAAGCTTCCTTTGCGGAAGATCCTTGCGGGATTGGCGCCAGGTCGAGCACCGAGAATGAAACAGATTTGTCAGTCATAAAGGCTCACTTTGCTACAGCATAGTCATCAGATTGAAGGTCTTCTTCCAGCCTGGCGCATCCGCGATACGCCTGCCAGAAAAGCTGCATCTTTAATAGTGCATTAAAAAGCAGCGATAGCCATTAACAAAGTGAGCGGTTAATCAGCTCTGCAGTTCCAGTCCGGCCAGCCGCCGCCAGTAGCCGTTGCAGTCGCTGTTCGCCGTCAGCGGTAGCGGCGCTGCGCCGTTCTCATTTGCCCGGAAGGCGTCCAGCATCGCAAAGGTCTCGATGCCCAGCGGCGACAGGCGGACCATATCCACCAGCCCGTGCATGGTGCTCAGCTCATTCCCGAGGTTATAGACGTAGCCGCTCATGGTCTGAATGCCGTTGAGGACGAATACCTGCTGGTTCTCCTGTGAGAGCACGTTGCGCCCGTTAGGATATTTAATGCAGCAGGTTTCGCACTCGTCTTTGGGTCGGTCTTCCGAACGGGCGGTAAAGCAACGGGCGGAGTAGGCCAGCGGCAGATGGCCGTAGCTCAGCACCTCTACCTCAAACTGGTTGCGAATGCCCAGTTCGTCGCACTGGGTCAGCAAGTTCGCCAGCCAGTCGCGGGAAAGCTCGACCGGCATACACCAGCGCACCATACCTTGCTTAAGCAGCAGACGCAGGGTGACGGCGTTGTAGCAGTTGAGCGCATGGCCAGCGACGAACGGCAGCTTACGTTCCGCGCACAGGTTAACGACGCCGAGATCGCTGGCTTCAATCAGAAATTCGCCGTTATCGACATAGCGCTTCAGTTCGCCCAGTTCCGAGGACGCCTGCACCAGCGCGAGGGTGGAAAGCACTACCTGTTTGCCGCTTCCCGCCAGCGCTTTCGCCATCTCGATCCAGTCGCCGACTTTGGTGGCGCGGCGTTTGCTGCATACCGCTTCGCCGAGATAAATCGTGTCCGCGCTGCAGCTGGCTGCCTGCTGGTAAAAATCTTCCAGCGTCTCTTTTGGCCAGTAATAAAGCACCGGCCCTAATGAATATTTCATTGCTGTTCTCACTGCCATTTACGGTGATAGGCGCCAAGGGTGGTTTGCGTCCCTTCGGACATCGAACCGAGGGTCTCCATCCACGCGGACTGCGGCACGAAGTTTTGCGGATCGGCTTTGCAGCGATCGATCGCCTGACGCCAGACTTTCGCCACCTGGGTGACGTACGCCGGACTGCGCTGGCGGCCCTCGATTTTGACCGAGGCAATATTTGCCGCCATCAGCTCCGGCAGCAGCTCCAGGGTGTTCAGGCTGGTGGGCTCTTCCAGTGCGTGGTAGCGCTCGCCGTCGACCAGATACCGCCCTTTACAGAGGGTGGGATAGCCGGCATTTTCACCATCTCGATAGCGGTCGATCAGCACTTCGTTAAGGCGTGATTCCAGTCCCTGCGGCGTTTGCTGCCAGCGCACGAAGCGTGCCGGCGAACAGGCGCCGACGGTATTCGGTGATTCGCCGGTCAGATAAGAGGAAAGATAGCAGCGGCCTTCCGCCATAATGCACAGGCTGCCGAAGGCGAAGACCTCCAGCGGCACCGGCGTGGCGCGGGCCAGCTGTTTGACCTGGTGAATCGACAGTACGCGCGGCAGCACCACGCGGGCGACGTCAAAGTTGCGATGATAAAATTTTACCGCTTCTTCGTTAGTGGCCGAGGCCTGAACGGAAACGTGACGCTCGATGTGCGGATAGCGCTCGGCGGCATACTCCAGCATTGCGATATCGGCGAGGATCAGCGCGTCGGCGCCCAGCTGGGCCGCCATATCTACCGCGCGCTGCCAGCGGGCATAGCCATCAGGATGCGCGAAGGTATTGATGGCAATATGCAGTTTACGACGATGCTGGTGCACAAAGCTGACGGCTTCCTGCAGTTTCTTTTCGGTGAAATTAAGGCCGGCAAAGTGGCGGGCGTTGGTGTCATCTTTCAGCCCGATATAGACGGCATCGGCGCCGTTTTCGATGGCCGCCTTAAGCGCCGGAAGGTTACCGGCTGGGCAGAGCAGCTCCATAATTTTTCCTGAAAAACGCGGCCCGTCAGGGACGCTGGATGGTTAATGAGCTGGGATTTTAGTTAACCTTCTGGTGACAATTTTTGATTTGAGGCAGTTAAAAGCGTATTGGCGGGATCAATACCAGCGGCCCGACATTGTGATTTTGTTGATTTACGCCGCTATGTCGTTTATTTGATATGGCACAATAGAGGAACTATTGCATTCATGGAGTAAAGCTTGTGTTGGATAAACTGCGTTCCCAACTGGTTCACTTTGGCCCGTCGTTAATAAGCGTGCCGGTTAAGCTGGCGCCTTTTGCCCTCAAGCGCCAGGTGCTGGAACAGGTATTAAGCTGGCAGTTTCGCCAGGCGCTGGCGGATGAGGAGCTGGATTTTCTCGAGGGGCGCTGGCTAAGTATTCATGTGCGTGATATCGGCCTGCTGTGGTATACCTCGGTGATTAACGGCCGTCTGGTGGTCAGCCCGGCGGCAGAAGCGGACGTCAGCTTTAGCGCCGACGCCAGCGACCTACTGATGATTGCGGCGCGCAAGCAGGATCCGGATACGTTGTTCTTCCAGCGTCGCCTGGTTATCGAAGGCGATACCGAGCTGGGTCTTTATGTAAAAAACCTGATGGATGCCATTGAGCTGGAGCAGATGCCCAGGGCGCTGCGTATTATGCTGCTGCAGCTGGCGGACTTTGTTGAAGCAGGCCTGAAAGGCCCGCAGAAACCTGAACAGACATCGGTAGGTGAGGCATGCTGATTCGAGTAGAAATTGGGATTGATGCACCGGGAATCGACGCGCTATTGCGTCGTACCTTCGGCAGCGATGCGGAAGCGCAGCTGGTGCACAGCCTACGTGAAGATGGCCTGATCACGCTGGGCGTGGTGGCGACGGATGACGAAGGTCAGGTCGTGGGCTATGCGGCCTTTAGCCCGGTTGCCGTTGAAGGCGAAGAGCTGCAGTGGGTTGGACTGGCTCCGCTGGCGGTCGATGAAAGCTACCGCGGTCAGGGCATCGGTCGTCAGCTGGTCTATGAAGGGCTCGATTCACTGAACGAGTTTGGCTATGCCGCTGTTGTCACCCTTGGCGATCCGGCGCTTTATGGTCGTCTGGGCTTTGAACCCGCAGCGCGTTTTAATCTGCACTGCCGTTGGCCGGATAGCGCGGAAGCTTTCCAGGTTCACCGCCTGGCCGATAACGCCCTTGATGGCGTCAGCGGGCTGGTCGAATACAGCGACCACTTTAACCGCTTCTGAGGCTTTCCAGCAGCGCCTCAAACGAACCGTCCCCGGCAACGAGGCGCTCTTTCTGGCGCTTCGTTAGCTGCTTGATACGATACTCCAGTCGCAGTGCTAGTGAGTGCTCACCAACTTCCCGGCTGAAGGCCAGCTGAAGCTCTCCCTTACCACGCAGCGCTTTCGCGCCTTTGCCGTCCTGGTGCTGGCAAAAGCGGCGTGAGACATCGGTAGTAATCCCGGTATAAAGGCGATTATCGGCGGTACGAATCAGATAGAGAAACCAGCACACGGTACAGAGGTCGCTATGTTAAGGTGTGAGCACCATAACATACTGGAGAGTAAAGATGGATACGCTCGCCGCTATCAGCCGTTGGCTGGGAAAGCAGCATGTCGTGACCTGGTGCGTCGCCCGCGATGACGAACTGTGGTGCGCCAATGCCTTTTACGTTTATGACCCGGAAAAGGTCGCCTTTTATTTGCTTAGCGATGAAAAAACGCGCCACGGCCAGATGACCGGGAAAGGCGCCAGGGTGGCCGGAACGGTAAACGGCCAGCCGAAGACCGTCGCCTTGATCCGCGGCGTCCAGTTTAAAGGCCAAATTCGCCGCCTGTCCGGGGAGGAAGAGGCGGCGATGCGTAAGCGTTACGTCAGCCGTTTTCCGGTTGCCCGCATGCTATCGGCGCCCGTCTGGGAGATTCTCCCCGATGAGCTTAAGTTCACCGATAACACGCTGGGCTTTGGTAAAAAGCTGCACTGGCTGCGTGAATCAGGCACCGAGCAGACGTAAAGCTTCTCGATTAAACGCCGGCAGGTCGTCCGGGGTTCTGCTGGTCACCAGCTGCTCGTTGTCGATAACCACTTCCTGATCGTAGAATTCGCCACCGGCGTTTTTCACGTCGACGATGATAGGCTTCACGGCTGTCAGCTTACGCCCGCGAATCACATCGGCGCTAATCAACAGCTGCGGACCGTGACAGATGGCGAATACCGGTTTGCCGCTGTTCACAAAATCGCGGGTGAAGGTGACAAAGCGTTCGTCTCCGCGCAGCGCGTCCGGTGAATAACCGCCCGGTAGCAGCAGAGCGTCGAAGTCGGCAGGGGTGACGTCATCAATGGCTTTATCGATAACGACTTCAGCTTCCCCTTTTTTCCCTTTTACCTTCTTCCCCGCCTGTTTTTCAATCGTCACGACCTCATGACCGGCCAGACGATAGGCGTCCGCGGGTGAGGTGAACTCCGAGTCTTCAAAGTCGTCGGTAATTAAAACGGCTATCTTCTTACTCATTCTTCCTCCAGTGTTTTGGTGTGGAATGAGGCATTTCCCTGATGATGATGGATAATTACCTCGTAGAGTATTAAGTCTGGAACATGAGGCTGGGATCGCAACATAGAAAAATCTGCAAAGGAGTTTCGATGAGTCAGGTACTGATAACGGGGGCAACCGGGTTAGTTGGCGGTCACTTACTTCGAATGCTACTCAACGCGCCGGGCGTTAAGTCCGTTGCCGCCCCGACGCGTCGGCCGCTGGCCGATATCTCCGGCGTCTTTAACCCCCACGATCCGCAGCTAACGGACGCCCTGGCGCAGGTTGTCGATCCGATAGATATCGTTTTCTGCTGTCTGGGGACTACCCGCCGGGAAGCGGGTAGCAAAGAGGCGTTTGTGCATGCCGATTATACGCTGGTCATTGATACCGCGCTGGTGGGAAAAAAGCTGGGCGCGCAGCATATGCTGGTCGTCAGCGCGATGGGGGCCAATGCGCATTCGCCCTTTTTCTATAATCGTGTAAAGGGTGAGATGGAAGAGGCGCTGATTGCGCAGCAGTGGCCGCGCCTGACCATTGCCCGCCCGTCAATGCTGATAGGCGAGCGCGAAAAAAAACGCGCCGGCGAAACGCTCTTTGCGCCGATTTTCAATCTGCTGCCGGGAAATCTGAAGTCAATAGAGGCGCGGGACGTGGCGAGCGCGCTACTCGCGGAGGCGCTATCGCCCACGCAGGAGGGCGTACAAATTCTCTCTTCGTCGCAGCTGCGCGAAAGGGCGGCACGCTCGGGGGATTACTGATTTCCAAAATTTCCCCGGAGGCGTAGTATTCATGTCCTCAATTTATCATGACACTCCCCGGGGAATGCTATGGCTGGTCAGTCTTCATCTCAGGTGGCATCACCGTTTCAATGGTGGAAGCCCGCGCTCTTTTTTCTCGTCGTTATCGTTGGTCTGTGGTTCGTTAAATGGCAACCCTACTATGGCAAAGCCTTCACCGCCGCAGAGACGCACAGTATCGGCAAATCTATCCTTGCTAACAGTAACGATAACCCTTTCGCTGCGGCCTGGGATTACGCCCTGGTCTATTTCCTGGCCGTATGGAAAGCGGCGGTCCTGGGCGTGCTGCTGGGTTCGCTGATTCAGGTGCTGATCCCGCGTGACTGGCTGCTGCGCACGCTGGGGCAGGCGCGTTTTCGCGGTACGCTGCTGGGAACCGTATTCTCTCTGCCGGGCATGATGTGCACCTGCTGCGCCGCGCCGGTGGCGGCAGGAATGCGTAAACAGCAGGCCTCGATGGGCGGCGCGCTGGCGTTCTGGCTGGGCAATCCGCTGCTCAATCCGGCGACGCTGGTGTTTATGGGCTTTGTGCTGGGCTGGCAGTTTGCGCTGGTGCGCCTGCTGGCTGGTCTGGCGACGGTGCTGGTGGTCGCAACGCTGGTGCAGAAATGGGTAAAAGAGGCGGCGACGCAGCCGGTTTCGGTGCCTGAACAGCCGGTTGCAACCGTGCAGGACGGTTTCTTTAGCCGCTGGCTGCGCGCTCTCTGGACGCTGTTCTGGAACACTATCCCGGTTTATATTCTGGCGGTGCTGGTGCTGGGAGCCGCACGGGTGTGGTTATTCCCTCATGCCGATGGGGTGGTGGATAACACGCTGTTCTGGGTGATGGCTATGGCGATTGCCGGCTGCCTGTTTGTTATTCCGACAGCGGCGGAGATTCCGATAGTGCAGACGATGATGCTGGCAGGTATGGGCGTGGCGCCCGCGCTGGCGCTGCTGATTACGCTGCCTGCTGTCAGCGTACCGTCACTGATTATGCTGCGGAAAGCGTTTCCGGCGAAGGCGCTGTGGCTGACCGGCGGGCTGGTGGCGCTGTGTGGCGCGGTGGTTGGCGGGCTGGCTTTAATCTGATGACTTTCCCGGAGGCGGCGCTGCGCGCCTGTCCGGGCTACTTGCTGATGACCTTCCCGGAGGCGGCGCTGTGCGCCTGTCCGGGCTACGGGTCTACAGCAGGCGATGAACCCGTAGCCCGGCTCAGCAAAGCGCAAGCCGGGAGGGTTAACGTTTACTTGATATAGGTAAAAGCGGTGGTGACGCGAGTCACGCCGCTTACCCGGCTGGCGATATCCGCCGCCGCGCGTCCTTCACGGTCGGTAACCAGACCCATCAGGAACACTTCGCCATTTTCGGTTGTTACCTTCACGTTGGAGGATTTCACCTGGTCGGTACCCAACAGCTGGGAGCGGACTTTGGTGGTGATCCAGGTATCCGAAGAGGCGGTACCTAAGCCGATCGGCTGGCCCTGACGCACTTCATTAAACACCTCCGTTGTCCCTTCTACGCCCATTGCGATTTGCTTCGCGCGCGCGGAGAGGTCTGGCGTTGGAGACTGACCGGTCAGCAGGACTTTACCCTGGTAGGCGGTCACGTTGATGCGGGCCTGTTTCTTAATTTGTTCATCTTTGGATAGCGCGCTGTTGACGCGTAGCTCCAGCGTGCTGTCATCCACCTGAGTACCTACCGTACGCGGGTCCGTCGCGGCTTTGGTGCCGACCGCTGCCGTGCCAACTACCGCTGCGGCAACGCATCCCTGAAGCAGTAGCGCAGACAGCAGAATGGCGAGGGGCGAGAGAGCCTTCATGTGTTCTCCTTAATCGTCCTGGTGTGGAAAAAGCGTGTTATCGATCAAATCGCACAGACAATTGACGGTGAGCATGTGCATTTCCTGAATTCGCGCGCTGCGATGCGAGGGAATGCGGATTTCGACGTCCTGCTGCCCTAAGAGGCCAGCCAGTTCACCGCCGTCATAACCGGTTAACGCCACGATAGTCATATCGCGGGTGACCGCCGCTTCCACGGCTTTCACGATATCCCGGCTATTGCCGCGCGTAGAAATCGCCAGCAGTACGTCGCCGGCGTGTCCCAACGCACGCACCTGCTTGGCATAGATTTCATCATGCAGGCGATCGTTGGCAATTGCGGTTAAGACCACATTATCGGTATTTAGTGCAATGGCGGGTAAACCAGGGCGTTCAGTTTCGAAACGATTAATCATGCTGGCAGCAAAATGCTGTGCGTTGGCGGCGGAAGTGCCATTACCACAACAGAGAATTTTGTTGCCGTTCAGCAGCGATTGTACGAGCGTCATAGCCGCACGGGAGATGGCGTCCGGGAGTGCTTCCGCTGCTGCAATTTGGGTTTGAATGCTTTCGGTGAAGCAGGCTTTGATTCTGTCGAGCACGGGATCCCTTAATTCATTTTACCCATCATACTTCAGGTTGCTTGTGCGTTGGCTGCGCTCGTTCGCCCGAATCACTGACTTGAGTCAGCTCATCGGGACTTTCTCGCTTGCCGCGTTACTCGGCCTGCGGTCTCGCCCCTTCGGGGCCAGCGCCAGCGCTGTTCAAAGCACAAGTGCTTTGTCCTGCAACTCCAATTATTTTGGGTGTACGCTATTCGCCAAAGGCGTTTTTTAGCCATTGGATGTCGTTTCCGGTGAAGGCTACCACATCGAAACGGCAATCCACAGTCTCAAAGCTCCCATTCTGTCGGCAGAGCCACAGACGCGCGGCTTTGAGCAGTCTTTGTTGCTTTTGCGGCGTGACGCTGGAAGCGGCATCGCCGTAGCTTGCGCTGCGACGATAGCGTACTTCGACAAATACGGTGACGCTACCGTCGCGCATGATGAGGTCAATCTCGCCGCCGCGCTCGCGGACGTTGGCGGCGATAAAGCGCAAACCCTGGCGCTCCAGCCAGCGGCGCGCCTGCATTTCCCAGGCATCGCCGGTCTGTTTACTTAGTTGGCTGCGACGATTTGCCCACCCTGGTATTTGAGCCATGACAGTTTCCTGTTGATCACGCAATCCTGCGTGGCCGTAAGATCGCCGGTATTGCCGTTCAGCTCAAAGCCTGGCACCTGGCGCATCTGCGAGAAGTGGTTGGCCAGAGACCAGGCGTCGGCGCCCATGGCGTACAGGCGCGCCAGCGAGTAGTCGTTACGAACGGCGGCCAGCGCCTGCTGCTGCAGCGCCGGGTTGCTTCCCGCCAGCATCGGGATTTCGCTGTATTGCAGGCCTTCCATCTCCAGACGGAAGTCCGGGCCGGAGGTTCCCTGGGCGCTGCGGGAGCTGGCGTACAACGTCACGCCGCTCTGGCTACCGTTACGCAGGGCAATCATCGGCTTGACGTAAGCAATTTGTTCCGGCGTCGCCAGGATGTACGCGGCGTCGACGCCGCCGGTGCTGCTGACCGGCACATCGCTCGGGCTTCCCAGAGCGCTGTCCTGCGCTGACGGCAGGGTAGAAACCGGCGTACCGCTTAATGAAATACCGCTGTTAACGCTGCCGCGCAGCTCGGCTGTGGAACCTAAACGCTGTTGCAGTACCGTGCCGCCCCCCAGCTTCAGCCACTCATTGGCAAAGGCATTAACCACGCGATCGCCCAGCGCGCCGCGCGGCACCAGCAGCAGCGGAGTCTGTTTACCCTGATCGTGTATGTGGTGCGCCGCGTCGCGAGCTTCGTCTTCCGGAGAGAGGGCGAAATAGCAGATATTAACCCGGTTTTCGATTTTCTCCGGCTGGTTGAGCGCCAGCACGTTCAGCGAGGTATTGCTCTTGATGACCTGTTCGACGTTATCTTTCAGCAGCGGGCCGACGACGATGGTCGCGCCGTCCTGCTGTACCTGAGCCAGTAGCTGGCTCATCGGTTGCGTGGTGGTGTCATAAATTTTCAGCTCGGCGGCCGGGTTAGCCGGGGTGGCGGACACAGCCTGAGTCTGCGGTGCCTGTACCGGCTGGCTGGTGGTCTCCGGCGCCGGGGCGGATGTCGCCTCCGGTGCGGTGACCGGCGCCTGAGCTTGCGCCTGGTCGGCAGCTGGCGTTTGTACCGGCGCTTGAGCGCTGTTCGTCGCCGTCAGATCGATTACTTCCGCCTGCGACGGGCTTACCACTGCGCTATCGGCAACATTCGCCGCCTGGGCGACCTGGGCGGGCACCGCGCTTCCGGAAACGGCAGGCGCGCCGTTTTTCGCCGCTTCAAAGCCCTGCTGGATAGTCCGGCCAAAAATGGCCGCCTGGCCGTTAAGCGGCAGCAGCAGCGCGATTTTATTGGTCGATGCGGCCTGGTAGTTTTGCATATTGACGAGCTGCGTCGGCAGCATTTTCGCGCCCGGGTTTTGCGGATAGCGGGTCTGCCAGTCTTTGATGCCTGCTTTGAGCATCGTCGGATCGCTGCGGTTATCAAACCACATGCGCTGCAGGTCCAGCCAGCCCTGCAGAACGTTCTCGTCGGCGTTAATCACCAGCGCGTAGGCCTGATCTTTGGTCATCGCGGTGAGCGCTTTCCAGGTCGCGTCGATGTTCTTCTGCTTTTGCGCGGCCAGGCTCAGCAGCGGATGCTGGGCGACCAGGGCCCGCAGCAGGTTCAGCGAAGGCTGCCCCTGGCTGGCGTCAATTTGCGCCTGCCAGTAGCGCGGCAGCTGGTTCTGCTCAAAGCTTGCCGGATCGAGTTTGCTCAGCAGCGCCTGCGCGCCCTGGAAGTCGTTCTGCGCCAGCTTCACTTCTACCGCCAGCAACGACCGTTCGCGACTTTGCGCAGCGTTAAGACCGGACGGCAGCTGGTTGAACAGCTCAACGGCCTGCGGTTTCTTACCTTCTTTCAGCAGTGCACGAATGGCGAGTAATTGCCAGTTGGTCTTGCTATCATTCGAGCTTTGCTGCATCTGTTGCAGATAGTAACTGGAGTCTGCCTGTGCCGTACCCTGCAAATACGCCGTGCTTTGGTCCGGGGTGTGGGTGCCGCAGCCGGCAAAGATCAGAGCGGCCAGCAGTACGGGCAGACAACGCACGGGTTTAGAACGAAGAAATGTTGACGGTACCATATGTGTCCAGTGATATTTTTTTGGCTCAATGCTCAATATTAATTCGGCAATACGGACGAGACAATGAAACAACACGAATCAGCAGATAATTCTCAGGGACAGCTCTATATTGTGCCCACTCCGATAGGGAATCTGTCTGATATCACGCAACGCGCGCTGGAAGTGTTGCAAGCCGTTGATTTAGTTGCGGCCGAGGATACCCGCCATACCGGTTTGTTGCTGCAGCATTTTGCGATTAACGCCCGGTTATTTGCGCTTCATGACCATAACGAGCAGCAAAAAGCGGAAACGCTGGTGGCGAAGCTAAAAGAGGGGCAAAACATCGCGCTAGTTTCCGATGCCGGAACGCCGCTGATTAACGATCCCGGCTATCATCTGGTGCGTACCTGCCGCGAGGCCAATATTCGCGTGGTGCCGCTGCCCGGCCCCTGCGCGGCGATTGCGGCGCTGAGCGCGGCGGGGCTGCCGTCGGATCGTTTCTGCTACGAAGGTTTTCTGCCTGCGAAGTCTAAAGGGCGTCGCGATACGCTGAAGGCGCTGGAAGAAGAGCCGCGCACCATTATCTTCTATGAATCGACCCACCGCCTGCTGGAAAGCCTGGAAGATATCTGCACGGTACTGGGCAAGTCCCGCTACGTGGTGCTGGCGCGAGAGCTAACCAAAACCTGGGAATCGATTCACGGCGCGCCCATCGGCGAGCTGCTGGCATGGGTGAAAGAAGATGAAAACCGCCGTAAAGGCGAGATGGTGCTGATCGTCGAGGGTTTTAAAGCGCAGGAAGAGGCGCTGCCGGCGGTGGCGCTGCGCACGCTGGCCCTGCTGCAGGCCGAGCTACCGTTGAAAAAAGCCGCTGCCCTGGCCGCAGAAATTCACGGCGTGAAGAAAAACGCGCTGTATAAGTATGCTCTGGAGCAGCAGGGGTAATACTGCGAATTACCGCCTTCCTGATAGCGCGTCAGGAAAGGCGGATGTGGCTATCTAACCGTTGCGGTGAGGGTCACTGAGCCGTGGAACGGGCCTGGCTGCAGTACTCCGCCGACCAGATTAATGGGTTGGGCTTGCAGCTGTACAGCGCCTGGAGCTGATTTATCTAAAGTTATAGATCCACCATTCATGGGTATATTGACGTTATGGCGCATCATAATACCAACATCAGCAACATTATCTGATTCCCTGCGGCGGGCTGCGAGCACGTACTGACTCACGACGTCATCACCCTGCACAACAAGTTCAAGAGTGTCAGATTTTTGATATAATGACGCATCCCCACAATCGTAGACAATATCAAACTTTACAGGCGTATATCCGTCAGGCATGTGGTCCTTAGTGGTGAATTTTGAGGCGCTGATTTGCCCAAGGTCGACCCGAATGACATCGCCTTCGTTAATCTTACAGCTTTGCGGAACGGTGATGCTGCCCTCGAGATAGATATCGGCAATATCTTTGTAGACGTTTTTTGCATAACCAACAGTGCTACTCCAGGCCGACTGGAGGGTAGCAATATGTGTGCTGGGGATCTCCATCTGGCCTAAAAAAGATTGCGTGACGCGAAAGGTAATGCTGACGTTACTGCCTACGGTAAATGTCCCGGCGCGCTGTTCGTCAGGATCCCCATTACATACGCCATTATCGTTTGCAGCCTTAAAATAACCTTCTCCCCTAACCGGTGAGTTTATGTTAGTAGGAACCGTAAGCGCCGATACGCCAGGTACATCGGTAATCACCGTTTTAATATCCAGATTATCATTTAATTTTTGAAATCCGGAATAGCCGGAGTTAGCTAACGGCGTGGTTGTTGAATAGTAGAGATTAACCCCGGTGTTGGCAGGACAGTCGCAAACCATTTTATAGCTACCGCCAGAGGTGGTGCCGGAGGTCAGGTCTATTAAAGTCCCGGCGACGTTTTGCTCTTTTGTCCAGTCGTTGGCAAAGCTGGTGATAAAATTAACAGGCCCGCCTACGGCTTCGCAGCCGCCCATCGCCGCGCGTGCCGGTGCTGCGGCAAACAGGGCGAGAGCAATGCCGCCGGTTAAAAGATAAATCGCGTTTTTCATGGTGTTTTGTTCCTTAGCGGCATGTTGTCGTGGCCCGAATAACGGAGGCTGTGCGCTGGCCGTTAGCGGGCAGGCTAAACGTAAATCGGCACTGCTGATGCTCTTCATTCCCCCAGCGCACGTTCCAGGCCTGCGGCCGTTCGTTGACGCCGGTGAGATAGAGCACGCCGCCTTCATCAACAATGCTCTGCTGCTGCTGGCTTTCGCTGCTGGCCATCGCGCCAAACGGCAGCGGTTTACCGTTTCTGTCGGTCAGCGTCAGCAGCACGCGCTGGCCAATTTTGGCGCTAAACTGCGCGGTCACAGCCGCTCCCTGACTCGGAACCACCAGCTTCATGGTCTGGGTGACGTCGACGTCGTCAGGCATCATGGTGGTATCCAGATAGATACGGTTCTCCTGATAAGAGGTCAGGTAGGGGATCACGGCATAGCCGAAGTAGTCGGTAGCGATTCCGGGATAGTTTTTGACGCGTATACCAGAGGCGCCATCGGCATCAATCAGCGCAAAGGCGTTACCCAGCGGCTGCGACAAGGTGACGCCGTGGCCGTGCGCCACGATGCCGCTGGCCAGGCCATAGCTCATCTGGCGGTTATCGGAACTGTAATCGTAACCGGCGTTGACGGTGCCGTAGGCGGAACGATAGCTGCCGTAGAGGCTGCTGCCGTTGCTGTCGTTATTCTCACTCTGCCGCTGTTTCAGGCTGTAGCTCAGACGGCTATCTTCCAGTAGAGTGCCGTTGATCCCGACTTCATGCTGGGTCGCTTGCTCCTTCTGGCTGGTGATCCGCCAGTTGGCGTTAGCGTGCGGTAGCCAGCGGTCCAGCGGTACGCTGAGGCTGATGGACAGCGAACGATCGCTGTCGCGATCGGCATAGTCGGTAAACTGGCCGCTGACGTTATAGCTGACACCCCACAGGTTGCCGCTGAGGCCAATCGACAGGTTTTTGTCCTTCTGCCCTTTGTCCCAGTATTCCTGCTGCGAACCGGAAGCGTAAAAACTGACGCCGGTAAACAGATTCTGATTAATGCTGAACTGGATTTCGCTGCTCTGCCGATCGTCAGCGTCGATATCCCGCTGGTTGGCATCTGAGAACGTGAAGTAGCCAGTGCTGGTATAGCGGTAATAGCCCAGCGATAGATTGGTGCCGATCTCTGGAATATCTTTAATGTACTGGGTGCGCCAGCTGTAGCCGGAATCGCTGTCGCCGTTATCAAAGCGGGTATCCGCCCGGCCAATATCCATCGACAGGGCACCAAACTCTCCCAGCGTACCGCCGATACCCAGAGTTAACGCCTGGTAATCCTCGGAGCCCGTCAGGCCGCCGTACAGCGTAAAGGTGTTACTCAGGCCGTAAATCCCCGTAGTTTCAATGAACTCCGGTTCTTTACTGTCCTCCGAGCCTGCCGCCCGAAAGCGCCCGGCGGTGACGCTATATTTGAGATGCCCCGGCCGCTGCATCATCGGCAGGGAGGAGAACGGCTGTACAAAATGGCGCGTGGTGCCGTCAGCCTCTTCAATCGTCACGTCTAAATCGCCGCTGAATGAGGAGGGGTACAGATCGTTGATCTCGAAAGCGCCGGCAGGCACGGTGCTCTGGTAAATGGTGTAACCGTTCTGACGAACCGTCACGATAGCGCTGGAGTTAGCGATCCCGCGGATCGTCGGCGCAAAGCCGCGCTGGCTGTTAGGCAGCATGCTGTCATCGGAATAGAGCCGCGCGCCGGTAAACTGATAGCTGGAGAACACGCTACCGTCAGTCGCGCTTTCGCCCATCACCAGCTGCGATTTGAGGCTTTTGATATCCCGCTGCAGCCAGGTATTAATGCTGTCCCACTGCGAAGTGTCGCTGTTGTGCGTCCAGGTCGAGTAGTTGCGCAGCCGCCACGGGCCGAGGTTGGCGCCGTTCTGCATGTTCAGATACTGGCGCCTGCTGCGCTCGCCGCCGTCGTAGCGGCTCTCTGAACCGGTAAAGTTATAGTTGGTGAACAGCACCGGGATGCCATTGTCCCAGCGGGAGGGGTCAACATAGCCTCTGGCATCGCGGTAGAGCATAATTTGCGGTACGCTCATGTTCAGCTTACCGTGGTTGAGATCCAGCTCGCTGCTGCTGTTCGGCACCGTTTGCGCGAGGTTGGTGACTTTTGCTGCATCGTCCAGCTTCGCCAGCGCCGGGATCTCATCAACTTTAAAGCCCAGCTCGCGCAGCTGGCCGACGGTAAACTGGGGGATAAGCTGGTGGTTATCTCCGGCGACAAACGGGATTTTACGCTGCGTCAGCTTCTTATTATTAATATAAATATCAACGATGTACTCGCCGGGTAGCTGGGCGCTGTCCTGAGAGAAGGCTGATAGATCTACCGTTTGCAGGCCGCTTTTGTTGGTTTCCAGCAGCGAAGGATCGAAATAAAAGTCGTCGGCCTGCGCGACATGGCATATCAGGCCGCTGCCGGCCAGCATCATCGGCAAAGCGTGCCTGACCCTGTAAGCAAGGCTTTTAAGCGCCAGCACGTTTTTTTTCCCTGTGGTGTTGCTTTGCATTCCCTGATTGCCCGTATCCGTTATTTATTGTTATTTACGTCTTGCCTGCGTAAGCGTTATTGCAGTACCCGAGTTTCTTTTGCCGTGGTACCGCCATAGTCATTGATGGCGGCCCACTGCACGGTATTACCCGATGCGGCAGGTAGCGGAATTTGTTTGTGCTCGCCGGGAGCGATATAGTCAACCTGATTGGTTAAATCTGTTTTACCCAATGCGATGCCGGCAAATACCACGTAATAGGCGGATGGGTTATAGATATCTAAGGTATTATTCGTTCGCTTATATTGTATAGATTTCCACGCATTCTGCGGGGCGCCTTTAAGATGCGCCGGGCGATAGAAAAGCTTTATTCTGGTTTTAAATACCAGGGTCAGCGCGTTGGTTTTTTCCGCTTCACTTTTCGATTGGGCCGGAATAGCCCGCACGTTAACGTAAAACAGCGACTCTTTATCTTCCGGCAAATTGCCTTCGGTTTTAATAATGCGCAATGAGGAGTCGTCACCGGCATTCAGGCGAAACAGCGGCGGGGTCATAATAAACGGCCCGCGGATTGTTCCTTGCGGATTATCAATCCATGATTGCAATAAATAGGGCATTTTGCTGCTGTGATTGGCAACGGGCAGGGCGGCCTCTTTTTTACTGGCGTCGTAAATCACCCGCGTGGTTTGCAGAACGATCCCGCCGGCCAGGCTTTGGCTGACCCATCCTCCAAGCAACAAGGCCAATGCTACCAGGGTTTTCCCTTTCATCCTGCGGCTCCAATAAAAAGTTTTACCCACCATATGGTGGGTAAAAGCACAACGTGAGAATTAACGATAATCGATGGTAACGTCGACGGAAGCGTTCGCTTCCCCGGCGGTGATGGCCGAAGATTCAACGGTAGAGACGTAGTAAGCCTGCAGATTGACGTCCGTTTGTTCACCCGTGATATCAAAAGTGACCGGGGTGTCGTTCAGTTTATTGAGCGCCAGCTGGGCTCCGTCGGAAGCGCGGTCGATGCGAATACCGACGCCGGTCGCAGGGGTGGCCGAACCCGTTACTGCAACCAGATCGTTATTTGCGCCCGTAGTACCGCCATTACGCGTTTCCAGCCAGAGCTGGAACGACTTGCTTTCGCTGCCATCAACATGTTTCCAGGCTTCAGTTGGGCAATTGGTCAGCGGAATGGTGAACGGGGTAGTCGGTGATTTGTCGCCTACGGTTTTAAACTGGGTATTAGAGTAATGGCCCAGTTCAACATTTACCGTATCGCCGTTAGCGAATTCACAGGTAGAGGTGGTGATTTCACCCGTGAATTCAATAGTACCATCGCTTGCCCAGGCGCTGCCTGCAGCCATTGCCAGTAATCCAACTGCAACGGACTTTGCAATTACATTCATTTTTTACCTCATCCATGTATTTTTTTTGGAAAACATCTTTTATGGTGATTAAGCTTTTTTCATAAATCATCACGACGAAGATTATATTGAACTTTTTATGAATTCATATTGGCTGAGGCGGGTTTTAGGATTGTATTTATGGTAATTCGCTGTAAAGTTAAATGTGCTTAATTTACGTTTAAATAAAAGTTTTCAGGAATGGGTTTATGAACTGATTTTATTAAAAATGAATTCATGAACATACTGGTTGGCAAGCTATTTTTATAGGTTTTGTTTTTTATAATATTAATCAAGTGACAAAAGGCAGATGTTTAATATCTGCCGGGTTGTCTAGACGATTTGTAACTCAATGGGTGTGTTTTTTAACTCGGCGAGATATTCCCCGCTAATCCCGTCATCGGTAATCACGCAGTTTATTTTCTCCATCGGCAGAACCTGGTTGAAGCCGCGACGATTAAATTTGCTGGCATCCAGCACGGCAACGACTTTATGCGCAGCGGCTGCCATGACGCCGCTGATGGAGTAGCCTTCGTTGAAGGTCGTGATGCCGTTGGTGGTGTCGATACCGTCCGCGCCGACGAACATGAGATCGGCGCTGATGCCCTGAAGCGAGCGTTCAGCGATGGTGCCGTGCATCGAGTGCGTTTTGTGGCGCACGGTGCCACCGCACACCACCAGGGTGATATCTTTATTTTCTGAAAGCGTAAACGCTGCGGGTAAGCTATTGGTAATCACCGTAATATTGGTCATACGTACCAGCGCCTCGGCAATCAGCAGGGTGGTGCTGCCGCTATCCAGGATCACCGTCATGCCTTCGCTAATCATTGCCGCCGCGGCCTGGGCTATTCGCTTTTTCGGGTCGCTGGCCAGTTGATAACGCTCTTCCAGCACCACTTCCTGGCTATCTCCTTCGGTTAAATTGCTGCCGGGCCTCGCGGCGCCGCCGTGAAAGCGGGTGAGTAATCCCTTTTCCTCCAGCAGGCGGAGATCGGCCCGGATAGTCACTTCGGAGATGCCAAAGAGATTCGAAAGGTCCAGCACCAATACGCTACCCTGCGTATTGACCATTTCGACAATTTTGTTCCTTCGCTCGAATGAGTTCATATTAATTTGCCTGATAATTAACTGATCTTAGTGTAATCGAAGGATAATGAAAGTTGAACGATAATTTTCGAAAGGTTATGTGAGCCAGCGCAGATTGCTGGCTCAGGCGGTCAGGAGAGTTTAAGCAGGATTTTCCCCTGCATTGGCGCGCCGTTGAGCGCCTGGACTTCGCGGGCAAAGCTTTCGGCATCGCCGATGTGGGCGATAAGCGGGGCAAGCTGAATGCGTTTTTCCGTCAGCAGCCGAGCCGCCGTTTGCCACTCTTCTCCCGGCCACGGACCGGAGTAATTCATCCAGCTACCAACGATAGTCAGCTCTTTACGGAGAATCTGGCCAAAGGTGGCGGAAGGCAGCGTCAAATCATGGTGCAACGTGCCCACCAGCGCCAGCTGCGCACGCGGTCCGGCGACCTCAATGCCCAGCGCCACGGTTTGCGGCGTGCCGGCGGTTTCCAGCACCAGTTGGTCGAACTGAATCTCTTCCAGCGCCGTTTGAATCTGTTTGCCGCTCATCTCCTTACTGTTAAAGACGTGCGTTGCGCCGAGCGTTTTTGCCAGCTCCAGCTTCTGCGGGTTGATATCAATAGCCGTAATACTTTTGGCGCCCAGTTCGCGGGCGCACTGCAGCGCCAGCAGGCCAATCGTGCCTGCGCCAATAATAATCACGTTTTTCCCTTCGCAGCCCTGCGCCAGATGAAAGGCGTGCAGACCGACGGTAATCGGTTCAATAAACGCGCCGTCATCAATCGGCATCTGCTCCGGCAGACGGAACAGGTTGGCGCGTTTAACTACCACGTACTGCGCATTTCCGCCTTCGCTGCGCGAACCGACAAACTGATACTGCTTGCAGAGAGAGTAATATTCGCGCTGACATTGGGGACAACTAAAGCAGGGGAGCAGAGGCACGCAGGCTACCGCGTCGCCCGGTTGCAGGTCGGTCACTGCTGAGCCGTAAGATTCAACATAACCGCTGAACTCGTGACCCAGGGTGATGGGATAGTAGTGGGCGCCTTTGGCGAAGATGCGCGGAATATCAGAACCGCACAATCCAGAGCTGACGACTTTGACCAGGACATCGTTTTCCGTTTGTAGGGCCGGTATCGGGCGTTCTTCAACGCGCACTGTCCCCTCAGCATGGATAACCACTGATTGCATAATATTCTCCAGAAATGTCCGGGGGAGCGAATGCTCCCCCTTGAGATTAAGAAACGCTCGGGCTTTGCTGCGCGGCGGTGGCTTTCTCTGCGGCGGCGAAGCTGCGCGCCCGACGCCACGTCAACAGCACGCCGGCGACATAGATGACGCCGATAACCACAAAACCCACCACGTTTTGCCAGGTGAAGAGCTGAATGAGCAGCCAGGTAACCGGTGAACCGCCCTGGTCCATAGAGGCTACAAGACCGCCTGTCTTCAGAGCCCCGGCGTTAGCCGCCAGCTGGGTATGCAGGCCGATGGTCTGCGTCGCAATCCATAGCGTGATCCCCATCAGGATGATCCCGGAAATCAGCGTGCGGAACAGGTTCCCCTGGTGTACCGCCACCGCCATGGCGACGAAGAATCCAATGGTCGCGAGATCGCCGAACGGCAGGACCTGGTTGCCCGGCACCACAACCGCGATCAGAATAGTGAGCGGAATAAAGATCAGGCTGGCCGATACGACCGAGGTATGCCCAAGCAGTAGCGCCGGATCGAGACCAATCAGGAAATCCTGGCCGCCAAACTTCGCCTGCAGACGTTTACGCGCCTGTTTGGCAATCGGGTTCAGGCCATCCATGATAGGTTTGATAACGCGCGGCATCAGCAGCATGACGGCCGCGGTTTTGACCGCCAGCTGGAGAATTCCCTTCAGGTCGTAGCCCGCCAGCGCGCCGATGACCAAACCCATCACAAAACCGACGGTGACCGGTTCGCCAAACGGACCGAAGCGTTTCTGAATGTCGTCAGCGCTGAAGTGAATGCGGTTCAGGCCGGGGATTTTTTCGATAATCGTATCGACCAGCACCGCTATCGGCCCTAAATAAGCCGAGCTACCGTGCGGTATGGCGATACCATCAAGGCCGAAAAAGTCGCGGGTATCCTTCGCAAACCAGTCGCCGAGCTTGTAAACGAAAGCTGCATGCACCACTACGCCAAGAATACCAATCCAGTAAGAACCGGTCGCGATATGCAGCATGGCGCCGGTAAAGGTCATATGCCAGATGTTCCAGATATCGACGTTCACGACGCGAGTCATCCGGGTGACCAGCATGAAAATGTTGACTGCGATGGCGATAGGAATCGCCACCAGCGCGATTTGCGACGCCCAGGTCATCGGTGACGACCCCGGCCAGCCAATATCAATCACTTGCAGGTTAATCTGGAAATGCTCAGCCATCGCTTTTGCCGCCGGGCCGATAGAGTCGAGCATCAGGCCGATAACCAGGCCGATACCGACAAAGCCAATGCCGATATGCAGGCCAGATTTAAAACAATCCCCGAGCTTCATCCCCAGTATTTTGGAGAAGATAATGATCACGATAGGCAGCATCACCGTCGGACCAAGATCGAGGATATAACGCATGATTTCGCTAAACATGGGCGTTACTCCGTCAGGATGTTCAGGATTTTTTGCTGCAGCTCTTCAATGCCTACGCCGGATATGAAAGGCATACCGTGAACCACCGGAATATCGCCAAAGGTTCTGTCAACCCGGGCGGTGGTGCAAATGAGGTGTGCGCTGTCCATATAGGTTTCGATTTCATTCACCCGGCACTGCACCAGGTCCAGCTCGATGCTGTGGTCCGCGCACAGATCTTTGATCTCTTCTGCGGCCATGGTCGAGGTGGCGACAGCGCCGCCACAGGCGACGATTACTTTGCGTTTCATAGGGTACCCCTTTTATTATCAGTGTCTTATAAAGCCTGAGCGTTCGGCTCTGACTCAAGGATAGAGCGCCGAAACAGCTCGGGCAGCTGCTCCTGCGAGGCAGCGAGCAATGCTTCTAGCGTGGTCGGGTTCTGTAGCTCACTAAATAACCGGCGCAGCAGCTGTAGCTGTGCAGTCGGATTTTCTACAATCAGCGCGATGATTAACGAAACGTCGATTTCGCCGTCGTCGTCAGCACGCTGAAAAGGGACCGGATTGTCCGGGCGAATCAGGTAGATAGCCGGAGACTTCGCATGTACCGCCTCGCAGTGGGGAATCGCGACCGCATGCTGCTCCAGCGCAATACCGGTTGGGAAAGTCGCTTCTCGTTCGAGCAGCGCCAGCGGATAGCTATCGTGCACGACGCCGCGCGCCAGCATCTCTTCGCCAATGTGTTCCAGCGCCTGCTGGCTGGAACGAAAATGAATGCCGGTACGAACAAACAATTGACTCATAAATCCTCTTTAACTTCAGGCGATTTCAGATGAACAGCCGTAACGGTAGGCACGCAGCACATCCTGAATTTTGTCGAGGATGAGGTCGTGCGGTACGGCGGCGAGTTCGTTTAACGACAGTCGTTCAAACTGCACGGGCATATACTGGCTGATAAGGCCCAAAGGCAGCTTAGTTTCGGTCAGGTTTGCCATTAACTTTTCCACGCTCTGGCGAATACGCGGATGCGGCCAGTAGTAGCGAATGCGATCGGACAGGCTGAAGTGAATATCCACCATTGCCTGGCTCCAGGTCGGACGATAGTACTTCTGCCAGTAGCCCGGTTCGTTAAGCATCACTTCATCAATCACTTCCATTACGCGGCTGCGAGACTCCGGAGCGACCAGTTCATTCTCCATTTGCGCGAGAGCAAAGATGGCTTCACGCAGCGCGAAGGTTAGCGCCGGACCCACTTTCAGGATGGCGTAATGGTCGCGTACCAGCGCCCGGTAGGCCTGACGGGACTGGTAGTCAGTCGAGTGCGCTTCGTAGACCATGGGCGTGCTTTCGATCCACGCGGAGAGTGCTTTGGCTGCCTCCGGTTGGTAATGAATAATTTGCGTATGGTCGAACTCAACGCCGGGCTGCACCACGATAGCGATGACGCGATCCAGCGCGGCGTTCAGCCCCAGATTACGAAAGGCGGCTTCATGGGTTTCCAGCGTTGCCGCCGCATCCTGGGCGCGGGTCACGTGGACGCTGCCGATGGTGCTGGCTTCGCCGCCGGGAACCGGAACTTCGGTGCCGATGACGTAGGTCAGATGGCGTTTCTGCTCGTCGGTTGCGGTCTCTTCCGCAGCCTGGCACAGGCGAGCGGCGCGTTCGGCGACGACGGCCGGGTTCAGCGGCACCGGATCGTCTGCACAGGACATTGAAGCATCGAGATGGATTTTGCTGAATCCTGCGGCGACGTAGGCTTTAATCAGATCGACTGATTTTTCCATCGCTTCAGCGGCGGGTTCGCCCTGCCAGCAGTTGGGGCCGAGATGGTCGCCGCCGAGGATGATGCGTTCTGACGGGAAACCGACTTCGCGGGCGATTTTATTTACGAAATCACGGAAGTCCGCAGGCTGCATTCCGGTGTAGCCGCCAAACTGGTTAACCTGGTTAGAGGTGGCCTCGATGAGGACCTTATTGTTGGTATGCAGATCGAAACGTAGCGCGGCTTCGATGACCAACGGGTGTGCGGAACAAACTGAGCAGATGCCGATGTGTTCGCCAGCTTTGTGGCGGGAAATAATATCTTTCATTTCAAACCTCCGTTTTCTTTCGAATATATTCGTTATGTTTTGTTTTGCTCGCAAACTCCTTTGTTTTGATTTGTGATCAATCTCGAAAAAAAGAAAGGTAAAACGTAATGTTGCGAAAGTTAGAGATAAAAAAACGCTCTGGCGATGACGGCAGAGCGTTTTTAATTGTTTGAAATTTAACTAAATAATCGAGACAGCCAGCTCCGTTTAGGTTTTTCTACGGGCGGAACGGCACGCTGCGGCTGAGCGGCGATTTCGCCTAATCCGGCATTAAAGGCCGCGCCAATAGCCTCCAGCGCCTGATGAGCATCCTCTCCGCTGGCCATAAAGTGCAGCCGATGGCCCTGTTTTGCACCGAGAGAGACAACCCGCATCAGATTTTTGGCGTCAACAATGGCGGAACGCGTGTCGAGATTTTCCACCCGGATTTGCGACTGCCACTGCTTCACCGCTTTCACCAGTACCGCGCTTGGTCTCGCGTGCAGTCCGTGGGGATTGCGCAGGGTAAAGGTCGCCTCTTCGTCGAACATCGGGGGCGGTTCCGTCTCTTCTCCTCCGGCCGGGAAGATATTGCCGGCCAGTATCTCCAGCACCGCCTGTGGGCTCTCAGCACGCGAAAGCGCTGCCGGCACGCGCTCATCGCTCAGGGCGTGGGTAAGCTGGCGGAGAATATCAAGGTGTTCGTTATCCTGGGCGGCGATGCCCACAATCAGATATGCCGTTTGTTCTTCTCCCCAATCCACACCCTGCGGGCAGGCCAGTACTTTGACACCGGTTTTCAGTACCGCATCGCGGCTCTGCGGCGTGCCGTGAGGGATCGCGATACCGTTGCCGAGGTAAGTGCTGATTTGTCCTTCACGGTCGCGCATGCCGCTCAGATAAGCGGGCGTGGTATGCCCGGCTTCGGTTAATTTGCCAACGACGCGTTGCAGCGCTTCATCTTTCGTTTTGATCGCGCGATCGAAATGGATATCTGCGCAAGTCAGTTGCATACATAGCTCCTTATTTAATAGCGCCGGCCAGCGATGTTGCTTCCAGGGCCCGCTTTTGCCACAGCCTCCAGCATCCCAGCATGACCGCGCCGCAGGCGGAACCGGCGAGAATGCACAGCACCCACATCAGTGGTTTGCTCACCAGCGGCAGGATCAGGAAGCCGCCGTGCGGAGCGGGAACCTGAATATGCAGGCTGTAGCTAAGAACCGCAGAGATGGAAGAGGCGATCATCATCATGGGGATAACGCGTAAAGGATCTTTCGCGGCGAACGGAATAGCGCCTTCAGTAATATGGGTGCAGCCGAGAATATAGTTGACCATCCCGGCGGCGCGCTCTTCTTCGCTGAACCCTTTCGGGAAGAAGGTCGTTGCCAGAGCGATAACCAGCGGCGGTGTGATGCAGGCGGCGGAAACCCCGGCCATAAAGAAGTAGTTGCCCTGGCCAAGCAGCAGCGTACCGGTGACGTAGGCGGCTTTATTCACCGGGCCGCCGAAGTCGAAGGAGCACATCGCGCCGACCACAATACCTAACAGAATCGGGTTTGCTTCCTGTAATGAACTTAGCCAGTTCATCATCGCGTTATTGATGGCGGCGACGGGTTGACCGAGGAGGACCATCATTACACCAATCACCAGCACGCCGATGAGCGGCATAATGAATATCGATTTGAGCCCTTCATACTGTCGCGGCAGGCCGTTGAGCATATTGCGGATCAGCAGCATAAAATAACCGGCGGCAAAACCGGCGATAATTCCGCCGAGAAAGCCTGCGCCGGTCGCATTGGCCAGTAAGCCACCGACGAAGCCCGCGACCATACCGGGACGCCCGGAAATAGACCAGGCGATATAGGCGGTGAAAATCGGTACCATGATTGAGAAGGCTTGTTGGCCCACTTTCATTAGCGTTGCGGCGATCGCGTTATATTGCGGCGAGTTTGGATCGGCGGAGTAGATGCCCCACAGGAAGGAGATGGCAATCAAAATCCCTCCCGCTACGACAAACGGCAGCATGTTGGACACGCCGCTCATCAGGTGCTTATAAACCTGACGGCCGAAAGACTCTTGCTCGTATTTCTCCGTTGACTCGGCGGAAACAGAAATTCCCTGGCGACGCGCCGCCTGACCGCCGATCACTTTATTAATTAAATCGGCCGGATGGTGAATGGCTTCTTTAACCGGAACCTCAATGACCGGCAGGCCATTAAACCGCTCGGCGTTCACGTCTTTATCGGCGGCGATAATCACGCCATAAATATCTTTTAAATCCGCGGGGGTAATCGCGTTTTCAACGCCGGAAGCGCCGTTGGTTTCCACTTTAATATCGACATTTAATTTCTTTGCTGCGGTTTTTAAGGCCTCTTCAGCCATAAAAGTATGTGCAATACCCGTAGGGCAGCCGGTAACTGCAATGATTTTTTTCATAATCGGACCTTTATAATTGGACGACCTGAATTTGTTGTAATAATTCTTCTGTGCGTTGTAATTTGCCTAACCCGGCGGAAGCGGCGACATCGGCACCGGTCGCGCTGGCTAATGCCAGAGCGTGATTGACATCTTCTTTGTTAAGCCATTTACTGAGAAAAGCACCCAGTGCGGCGTCACCAGCGCAGGCGGAGCTGACCAGTTCAATTTTCGGTGCGGAGCAAAACCACACGCCTTCGCCGTTGGAAAAGTAGAGACCCTCGGCTCCCATCGTCAGCAGCACGTTGCGAGCGCCCAGTTGATGCAGCGTGCGCATGGCCTCACGCACCTGCTGGCGGCTACTGACGTCAAGACCGAAGATTTCCCGCAGCTCGTCATCGTTGGGTTTAATCAACAATGGCCGTAATTCCAGCAGCTGGCGCAGTACCGGATGGCTGATATCGAGAATAACTTCACAGCCTTTCTGCTGGCATAATTCAATGATTTCAGCATAAAATCGGCTTTCAATTCCCGGCGGCAGGCTGCCGCTGATCGCTAAATAATCCCCGGAAGTGACGCATTGCAGATGATGAATAACCTGTTGTTTGCACTCATCATCAATTTTTGCTCCGGGATTAACGAGCTTATATTCCTCAGCTCCGTCATTAATAAAAATATTAATTCGGGTTGGCTCAGAGACCCATGCCGGCGTCACTTTAATGTTTTTCTGACGTAACTCTTCCACAATATAACGGCCAGTGAAACCACCGAAAATGCCCATAATGTGAGTGGGCTGCTGATAGTGATTTAATATCAGCGAAACGTTCACTCCTTTGCCATTCGGGCAATATTCCGTGTGCCGGGTTCGGTTCACTGCCGACGGCTTCAGCGGATCGCAAAAGATATTCATATCGATTGCAGTATTGAGTGTCAGGGTATGGATCACGACGTTGCTCCTTCGATCCGAAAATTACAGTTGTCCTTCACAGCCGCAAACGTGAATGACTTTGCGTACGATATCCTTCATCGCCGCTTTGGCCGGTTTCATATAATGACGCGGATCGTTAGCGTCTGGATTTTCCTCGAAATAGTGCTTCAGGGCATCGGAGAAGGCGATTTTCAGCTCGGTGGCGACGTTGACCTTGCACACGCCCAACGAGATTGCCCGGCGGATATCGCTATCGGCCAGACCCGATGCGCCATGAAGAACCAGAGGAACCTCAACGCTATCGCGAATGGCGGCGAGGCGGTCAAAATCGAGCTTGGGTTCTGCAGCGTACATGCCGTGGGCAGTACCGATAGCGACCGCCAGCGAGTCGATACCGGTGCGGGCGACAAATTCACGCGCCTGTTCCGGGTTGGTATACAGCGCATCTTTTGCATCGACCACGAGATCATCTTCCACACCGCCCAGGCGACCAAGCTCGGCTTCGACGCTGGCATCATAACGGTGGCTCAGTTCAACCACGCTCTTGACTAACGCGACATTTTCTTCAAAAGGTGCGTGTGAACCGTCGATCATGACCGAGCGGATACCGGCCTGTACTTTACGTGTGATATCGGCCAGATCTTCATGGTGATCGAGGTGGACCGCTAAAGGGAGATCCCAGATCTTGGCCAGATCGCGAGCGATCGCCACCACGTTACCGGTTCCTGCATAGCTATAAGTTCCCGGGGTGCCGGCAAGGATCAGCGGAGAACGCAGCTCGGCCGCCGTCTCTACCACCACCTGCATCGTTTCCAGGTTGTGGATATTAAAGGCCGGAACAGCGTATCCAAGCCGCTGGGCTTTCAATAGCATGTTTTTACTCGAGATAATGTACATTCTTGCTCCTTAACTTTCATTTTGTAAATTTATTTGTTACTTACGCCTTCGTTTTGAAAGTAATGTAGCGATCGCTACGTTTTGTTGTTGTGATCAATCGCACACTACTGTGATGTTATTTTAAAAATGAAAGTTATATGCTCTTGTTTGTTTTCTTTTTTAAAAGTATCTTAAAAAGCGTGATTAAACATAAACTACTGAATTAAATAATTTTAATTCGCTATTGAATGCTTAAAGAAGGCCTGGCGTTTGACAATGCAGCGGGGAAATTTAAAAATGAAAGTTATTCTGGGAGAAAATAAGAAGGCACAACACTGTGGCAAAACCGTCTACAAGTCTGCTGAAAAGGCGCCTGGACATCGCGGAGATCGTGCGCAAAAACGGAGAGATCAAAGTCGACGATCTGGCTGAAATGCTGGCTGTATCTGGGGTAACGATCCGTAATGACCTGAACTACCTTGAACAGCAGGGCTACCTTAAGCGCTCGTTTGGCGGCGCAATTTACACTTCCCAGGCCGGGACCCCGATCGCCCTGGCTCAGGAGGCTCCGGTAGTAACGGATAAAGCCCTGGAGACCGAAATGGCTCGCCAGATCGCCGCGCAGATCGAAGATAGCGAAACGCTCTTTCTGGGGCAGGGGTCGATCTTACGCAAAGTGATCCCGTTCCTTGCTGGCTATGACGAGCTTTGTCTGCTGTTAAACGACCTGGCGCATGTGCCGCTGGCGCAGGAGTTTCTGAATGGGGAAACCGTGCTGCTCGGCGGCGTACTCGGGAGCAGCGGCAAAATAGTCGAAGGCGATCTGGCGCTGAACGCGCTGAGTCAATATCGCCCCTCGCGAGCGCTGATCGCTGTCGACCACATTGCTGAAGATGGCACCTTGAGCGTCAGACAGGAAGCCAGCGCTCGCCTGCTGAGCGAAGCGGTGGCGCAAAGTGAGAGGGTGATTGCGGTCGTTGCGCATCGTCCGGTGTACGGCGATAAGCGCTACGCGATTGGCGACTTGCAGCAAATTAGCGGCATCGTGACGCCGCAGGTGGTCGCCGCGGAGTATCACGCCCGCCTTCTCGCCGCTGGCATGACTAACAGCTATACCAACAACGAGTGCCTGACATGGCTCAACCCTGCTTTGCAGAAGGCAAAGTAAAGGAGCGATGATGAATGTGACCATTTGCACCATCGGCGAACTACTGGTGGAGTTTCTGGCAAAAGAAGAGAACCAGGGTTTTTCTCGCCCGGGTGAATTTTGGGGGCCATATCCCAGCGGCGCCCCGGCAATTTTCGCCGATCAGGTGGCAAAGCTGGGGCTGGGCTCGGTGCTTTTCAGCTGTGTCGGCAACGATGCGTTTGGTGAAATGAATATCGCGCGGCTGGAAAGTGACGGCGTAAACGTTAATGGGATCGCCATACTGCAAAAGGCGACCACCGGCAGCGCTTTCGTGAGTTACCGTAGCCAGGCGCAGCGCGATTTTATTTTTAATATGCCGAATAGCGCCTGTGGTTTGCTAACCGCTGACCATATTGACGACCGTCTGCTTAACCAGTGCAATCATTTTCACATTATGGGCTCTTCGCTGTTTTCGTTTCGCATGATCGACGCGATGCGTAAAGCGATTGAAAATATTAAAGCGCGCAACGGCACGGTTTCGTTCGATCCGAATATCCGCAAAGAGATGCTCAACATCCCTGAAATGTCGCAGGCTTTTGAATATATCCTTGATTACACAGATATCTTTTTGCCCAGCGATGGCGAACTGGATTACTTTGGCCTCAACCCTGGGCGCAATGAGCAGGTGCTGGTGGATAAGCTTTTAAAACGCGGCGTTAAGCACGTGGTAATTAAACGCGGCCCGCGCGGAGCGAGCTATTACAGCGCCAGAGAAACGCATCATGCTGCCGGTTTTCATGTCCCGGTTGTCGATCCGACGGGGGCCGGCGACTGCTTTGGCGCCACCTTTGTCAGCCTTTTCCTGTCCGGCGCATCGCCGCAGGAGGCGCTGAGATGGGCCAACGCCAGCGGCTCTCTGGCGATTGCCCGGCGTGGGCCGATGGAAGGGACTTCCACGAAAGCGCAGATAGAGGGGTTTCTCAACGCGCATCAATAGCAGAGGTATCCCGCCCGAAGCATCACGAGCGGGATAAGTTGCTGAGTCGATCAGGTCACCGGCGCCGGGTTAAACACCGCCAGCTGATTGTGCAGGCCCCACTGATCTGAGAAAGTCTTCTTGCGGCCGCTGGCGACATCAAGAATAAATTCAAACAGCTTCAGCCCTACCTCTTCAATGGTTTCTTCGCCGGTGGCGATGGTTCCCGCATTGATATCCATTAGGTCATACCAGCGGTTTGCCAGCTCGGTACGCGTCGCCATTTTAATCACCGGTACGGCGACCAGGCCATACGGCGTACCGCGACCGGTAGTAAAGACCTGCACCGTGATCCCGGAGGCCACCTGCTGAGTACCGCAGACGAAGTCGCTCGCCGGCGTCGCGGCGTAAATCAAACCGCGTTTGGTCGGGCGCTGCCCCGGAGAGAGCACTTCGGCAATCGCGCTCTTTCCGGATTTAGCGATAGAACCCAGCGCCTTTTCTACAACGTTGGCCAGACCGCCTTTTTTATTGCCCGGGGAGGGGTTGGCGCTGCGGTCGGTTTTACCCATATCGAGATAGTTATCGTACCAGGCCATCTCCTCCAGCAGGCGTCTGCCGACTTCTTCGTTGATGGCGCGCGGCGTCAGCAGATGAATCGCATCGCGCACTTCGGTGACTTCGGAGAACATGACGGTCGCCCCGCAGCGCACCAGCAGATCGGAGGCATATCCCACCGCCGGGTTGGCGGTCACGCCAGAAAACGCATCGCTGCCGCCGCACTGCATACCGACCACCAGTTCGGAGGCAGGGCAGGTTTCGCGCTGGCGCTGGTTCAGCTTCTCCAGATGGCGCTCGGCGACCTGCAGAATGTCATCCACCATTGATTTAAAACCGACGTGCTTCTCATCCTGCAGGCTGACGATGCTGGCGCTATCTACGGGAATGCTTTTTACATCGTCGGTGCCTTCCAGCAGGCGCTCCGGCTGCAGTTTCTCGCAGCCAAGGCCAATCACCATCACTTCGCCGCCGAAGTTTGGATTGAGGGCCAGGTTATGAATGGTGCGGATGGGAACGACCGCCGCCGGAGCGTTAATCGCCACGCCGCAGCCATAAAGATGGTTCAGACCCACGACGCCATCGACGTTGGGATACTTCGGCAGCAGATCGCGTTCGATAATTTTCACTACGTAATCGACGACTCCCGCTACGCAGTGCACGCTGGTGCTAATACCGAGCAGATTTTTGGTGCCAACGCTGCCGTCGGCGTTGCGATAGCCTTCGAAGGTATAGCCTTCCAGCGGCGGCAGCGCCGCCGGAACTTTGGTCGCCAGAGGTAAGGTGTGCAGAGGCGGCGCCTTCGGCAGTTCCACCAGCGATTCGTCAATCCAGCTGCCCTGCGGAATATCGCGTACCGCGTAGCCAATCACCTCGCCATAGCGGATGATTTCACCGTGTACAGGAATATCGACCAGCGCGACCTTGTGGCCTTGCGGGATATGCTCAACCAGCGTGAGCCCGTCAGGGAAACGCGTTCCGGCTTTTAAACCTCGATCGTTAACAATAATCGCCACGTTATCCGTTTCGTGCACTTTTATATAAAACGCCGTTGGCGATTCTTGTCTAATTTCAATGTCAGCCATTGTCCAGTATTCTCCAGCAAGGTGCGAATAATAAAATAAAACGTTTATACCCGTCATATTTCAAGCTGCATGTGCGTTGGCTTTCCTCGCTCACCCCAGTCACTTACTTTAGTAAGCGCCAGGGGATTCCCTGCGTTGCCGCCTTCATGCAAATCGAAATATTTAGGGTATATTCAATTTCTGATGTGCAGATTTGTGAAATAAAGAATGTCAGGTGTTTGAATTTGAAAATGTGATCTAAATCACCCATTGCTACGCAAGAGAACCCGCACATGGGGGAAATCGCTGGAACTGTGGATCAGCGCCCATTGATTATTGCATTTGCACAACATTAGAGATAATTAAACGCCATTTACAGGTTGTATGCACAGTGTTTAACGGTCGCAAGCTGATTATACTGAGTCATGCTTGCAATGCGCCGGATGAGTAAATCGATACCTCCTGATATTGATTTCTGAATAATTAAGAATCACACCAAAATAAATAATGGAAGGTGTGTTGTACCTGAGGAATATGAGATGAGTCTGGATGCAACAATAGAACAGAAAAAAAGTGTGCCAACCCGCTATTTAATTCTGTTAATTATTTTTATTGTCACTGCCGTTAACTATGCCGACCGCGCGACGCTTTCGATCGCCGGTACCGAGGTGGCGAAAGAGCTGCAGCTGAGTGCGGTCTCAATGGGCTATATTTTCTCCGCTTTTGGCTGGGCCTACCTGCTAATGCAAATCCCCGGCGGCTGGCTGCTCGATAAATTTGGATCGAAAAAGGTCTACTCTTACAGCCTGTTCTTCTGGTCGCTGTTCACCTTCCTGCAAGGCTTTGTGGATATGTTTCCGCTGGCGTGGGCGGGCATCTCAATGTTTTTTATGCGCTTTATGCTGGGCTTCTCTGAAGCGCCATCTTTCCCGGCAAACGCCCGTATCGTCGCGGCGTGGTTTCCGACGAAAGAGCGCGGCACCGCATCGGCGATCTTTAACTCCGCGCAGTATTTCTCCCTGGCGCTGTTCTCGCCGCTGCTGGGCTGGCTGACCTTTGCCTGGGGTTGGGAGCATGTCTTCACCGTCATGGGCGTGATTGGCTTTGTGCTGACCGGTCTGTGGATAAAACTGATCCATAATCCCACTGACCATCCGCGCATGACGCAAGAGGAGCTGAAGTTTATCTCCGAGAATGGCGCAGTCGTTGATATGGACCATAAAAAGCCCGGCAGCGCGGCGGCCAGCGGTCCGAAGCTTCACTATATCAAGCAGCTGTTGACCAACCGCATGATGCTGGGCGTATTCTTCGGTCAATATTTTATCAATACCATTACCTGGTTCTTCCTCACCTGGTTTCCGATTTATCTGGTGCAGGAAAAGGGTATGTCGATTCTGAAAGTGGGTCTGGTCGCATCGATTCCGGCGCTGTGCGGTTTTGCCGGCGGCGTGCTGGGTGGCGTGTTCTCTGACTATCTGATTAAACGCGGTTTTTCCATCACCGTGGCGCGTAAGCTGCCGATCGTCCTCGGAATGTTGCTCGCTTCCACCATCATTCTGTGTAACTACACCAATAATACCGCGCTGGTGGTCACCCTGATGGCGCTGGCATTCTTCGGTAAAGGGTTTGGCGCGCTGGGCTGGCCGGTGATTTCCGATACTGCGCCGAAAGAGATTGTTGGCCTGTGCGGCGGCGTATTTAACGTATTTGGTAACGTTGCTTCCATCGTAACCCCGCTGGTTATCGGTTACCTGGTGAGCGAACTGCACTCATTCAACGCAGCGCTGGTCTTTGTTGGATGTTCCGCCCTGATGGCGATGGTTTGCTATCTGTTTGTGGTCGGCGACATCAAACGTATGGAACTGCAGAAATAATTAACGGTTAAGTGACAAGGTATAAGTGATGAATAACGATATCTTCCCGAATAAATTTAAGGCGGCCCTGGCGGCGCATCAGGTTCAGATTGGTTGCTGGTCCGCGCTGGCGAGCCCAATTAGCACCGAAGTTTTAGGCCTGGCCGGTTTCGACTGGCTGGTACTGGACGGCGAACATGCGCCGAACGATATCTCTACCTTTATCCCGCAGCTGATGGCGCTGAAAGGTAGCGCCAGCGCGCCGGTCGTTCGCGTACCGACCAACGAACCGGTGATCATTAAGCGCCTGCTGGATATCGGTTTTTATAACTTCCTGATCCCGTTTGTGGAAACGGAAGAGCAGGCGATTAACGCCGTTGCCTCAACCCGCTATCCGCCTGAAGGCATTCGCGGCGTATCCGTCTCGCACCGCGCCAATATGTTTGGCACCGTGCCGGATTACTTCGCGCAGTCGAACAAAAATATCACCATTCTCGTGCAAATCGAGAGCCAGCAGGGCGTGGATAACGTTGATGCGATAGCCGCCACGCCTGGCGTGGACGGTATTTTTGTCGGCCCTAGCGATCTGGCCGCTGCGCTGGGTCATCTGGGCAATGCTTCCCATCCGGAAGTTCAAAAAGCAATCCAGCATATTTTTGCCAGCGCGAAGAAGCACGGTAAGCCGAGCGGTATTCTGGCGCCGGTTGAAGCCGACGCGCGCCGCTATCTGGAATGGGGCGCGACCTTTGTCGCCGTCGGCAGCGACCTGGGCGTTTTCCGTTCTGCCACGCAGAAGCTGGCTGACTCCTTTAAGAAATAACCACCACCGAAACTAGAGAGATAAAGACATGACAATGAAAGTTGGTTTTATTGGCCTCGGTATCATGGGTAAACCAATGAGTAAAAACCTCCTCAAGGCGGGTTACTCGTTGGTGGTTGCTGACCGTAATCCGGAAGCGATTGCCGAAGTGATTGCCGCAGGCGCAGAAACCGCCGCATCAGCGAAAGCGATTGCCGAGCAGTGCGATGTGATCATCACCATGCTGCCGAACTCCCCGCACGTGAAAGAGGTCGCGCTGGGCGAAGGCGGGATCATTGAAGGCGCGAAGCCGGGCACCGTTTTGATTGATATGAGCTCCATCGCGCCGCTGGCAAGCCGCGAAATCAGCGAAGCGCTGAAAGCGAAGGGCGTCGATATGCTGGATGCCCCGGTCAGCGGCGGCGAGCCGAAGGCTATCGACGGTACGCTGTCGGTGATGGTGGGCGGTGATAAAGCGATTTTCGATAAATATTACGATCTGCTGAAAGCGATGGCGGGATCCGTGGTGCACACCGGCGAGATCGGCGCGGGCAACGTCACCAAGCTGGCCAACCAGGTGATTGTGGCGCTGAACATTGCGGCGATGTCCGAAGCGCTGACGCTGGCGACTAAAGCGGGCGTGAACCCGGATCTGGTTTATCAGGCCATCCGCGGCGGGCTGGCCGGGAGCACCGTGCTGGATGCCAAAGCGCCGATGGTGATGGATCGTAACTTTAAGCCGGGCTTCCGTATCGATCTGCATATTAAAGATCTGGCGAATGCGCTGGATACTTCTCACGGCGTGGGCGCCCAGCTGCCGCTGACCGCCGCGGTAATGGAGATGATGCAGGCGCTGCGCGCGGATGGCCTGGGTACCGCCGACCATAGCGCACTTGCATGCTACTACGAAAAACTGGCGAAAGTGGAAGTCACTCGCTAACAAGAAGGGCGCGGATGCGCGCCCTGTAATTCTTGCCTTGCGCGGCACTGTCAGGCTACATAACTATGAAAATCGTAATCGCCCCAGACTCTTATAAAGAAAGCCTCTCGGCCACCGAGGTTGCTCAGGCTATAGAAAAAGGTTTTCGGGAAATTTTCCCCGATGCGCTCTACGTGAAGGTTCCTCTCGCCGATGGCGGAGAAGGTACCGTTGAGGCGATGATTGCCGCGACGCAGGGAACCGAGATGAGCGCCTGCGTGACGGGGCCGCTGGGTCTCCCGGTTGAGGCCTGCTGGGGGCTTTCCGGTGACGGCAAAACCGCGTTTATCGAAATGGCTGCGGCCAGCGGGCTGGGGCTCGTGCCGCCCGCGCAGCGTAACCCGCTATTGACGACATCGCGCGGTACCGGCGAGCTGATTCTGCAGGCGCTGGATCACGGGGCGAAAAATATCATCATTGGCATTGGCGGCAGCGCCACCAATGATGGCGGCGCAGGAATGGTGCAGGCGCTGGGCGCGCGGCTTTGCGATGCCAACGGCGCGGAGATTGGCAACGGCGGCGGTAGTCTGTGTAGCCTCAATTCGATAGATATCTCCGGTCTTGATGCCCGACTACATGATTGCGCTATTCGGGTCGCCTGCGATGTCACCAATCCGCTGATCGGCGATAGCGGCGCGTCAAGAATTTTTGGCCCGCAGAAAGGGGCTACCGAAGCGATGATCCGCGAGCTGGACAGCAATCTGGCGCACTACGCCGATATTATTAAGGCCGATCTGCATGTCGATGTGAAGCAGGTTGCCGGTGCGGGCGCGGCGGGCGGTATGGGGGCAGCGCTGATGGCGTTTCTGAAGGCTGAATTACGCAGCGGGATTGAAATCGTGACCCAGGCGCTGAACCTGGAAGAGCATATTCTTGATTGTTCGCTGGTGGTGACCGGCGAAGGTCGGCTGGATAGCCAGAGTATTAACGGTAAAGTGCCGGTTGGCGTGGCAAGCGTGGCGAAAAAGTATCATAAGCCGGTGATTGGCATCGCCGGCAGTCTGACCCGGGACGTCGGTGTGGTTCACCAGTATGGGATTGATGCGGTGTTTAGCGTGCTGACCAGCGTAACGACGCTCGAAGAGGCGTTTCGCGGCGCGGCGGACAATATTTATCATGCGTCGCGTAATATTGCGGCGACATTGCAGGTTGGGATGGCGACGGAAGGATGACAACCGTCGGTAAACCCTCTATACTTCGCGCCGAAGCTGACCAGACAGTCGCCGCTTCGTCGTCGTTCTCTTCGGGGGAGACGGGCGGAGGGGAGGAAAGTCCGGGCTCCATAGGGCAGGGT